>Ga0209415_10000013_pt1 | contig 231953 bp, 220 predicted proteins | sample PeaSoiSIISIP2007_FD_187696 | JGI IMG/M metagenome (GOLD analysis project Ga0209415, IMG submission 187696) | Peat soil microbial communities from Weissenstadt, Germany - SII-SIP-2007 (SPAdes) (version 2) | ecosystem: Environmental > Terrestrial > Soil > Wetlands > Peat | place: Germany... | reverse complement strand
AGCCGGGCCTGCCCCGCGTGTCTTTCCACTCGTCCTTTGGGACTACTCGATTAGTACAACCCCAGATAGCGCGTCAGCTCCCATTCACTCACGCGGCCGATGTACTCCTGCCACTCGCGCTGCTTCGCTTCGACGAACCGTTCATAGATGTGCTCACCCAGCGCCCCGCGCACCGCATCGTCCTTCTCCAAGTACTCGAGAGCCTCGTGCAGGTCGCGCGGCAGGTCGTCGATCCGGAAGTGCCGGCGCTCGCGGTAGCTCATCTCGAAGATGTTCTTGTTCACGGGGTCGGGCGGCACGAGCTGCTGCTCCACGCCGTCCAGGCCCGCCGCGATCTGCACGGCGAGCGACAAATACGGGTCCGCCGACGGATCGGGCATCCGCACCTCGCAGCGGGTTCCCACGTCGCGGCGTTCGGGGATCCGGATCAGTGGGGAACGGTTCCGCATGGACCACGCGACGTGCACGGGCGCCTCGTAGCCCGGCACGAGACGTTTGTAGCTGTTGACGAGCGGGTTCGTGACGGCGCAGAACCCGCGGGCATGCCGCAGCAGCCCGGCGATGTAGTGCAGTGCGACCGGGGACAGCTCCCACTGGGCCTTCGTGTCGTAGAAGGCGTTCGCCCCGTCGCGGAACAGTGAGTGACTCGTGTGCATGCCCGAGCCCGCCTGGCCGAAAATGGGCTGGGGCATGAACGTCGCGAGGTAGCCGTGGCGGTACGCCACGTTGCGCACGACGAACTTGAACGTGGCCAGGTTGTCGGCCGTCTCGAGCGCCTTGGCGTAGCGGAAGTCGATTTCGTGCTGGCCCGGCGCCACTTCGTGGTGGCCACCCTCAACCTCGAAGCCCATCGAGACGAGATCGCGCACGATCAGGCGCCGGATCTCCTCCGCCCGATCGACCGGCGTGAGGTCGAAATAGCCGCCCGAGTCGTGCGTCCGCGTCGTCGGCTTGCCCTCGCCGTCGAGCTGGAAGATGTAGAACTCGGCTTCCACGCCCATCATCACCTCGAAGCCGAGGTTGTGGGCGCGGGTGATCTGCCGCCGCAGCGTGTCGCGGGGACACCCGGCAAAAGGGCTTCCGTCCGGGTTGTAGATGTCGCAGAGGAGCCGCGCGACCCGCCCGCCTTCGTCGTCGTAGGGGAGCACGCGAAAGGTGTCGAGATCGGGCTTCAGCACCATGTCGGACTCTTCGATCCGGACGAAGCCTTCGATCGCCGAGCCGTCGAAACGGATGTCGCCCGAGAGCGCCTTGTCGAACTGGCTCTCAGGCACTTCGAAGTTCTTGTTGACGCCGAGGATGTCGGTGAACTGCAGGCGCAGAAACGAGACCCCCTGCTCGCGGCAGAGATTCAGAATGTCTCGTTTCGTCGCGCCGGCCGTCTTTTCGATCGTAGCGGTCATGACCGTGCCTGTGTGACAAGAACGGAGAGAGCGCGGGGCGGCCCGACGCTAGCGGCCGCCCCGGCGCGGAACGTCATACGTCGTAGTACAGGAAGAACTCGTAGGGGTGCGGACGGAGCGCCACCGGATCGATTTCCTTGCTCCGCTTGTAGCCGACCCACGTGTCGATCAGGTCCGGGGTGAACACGTTGCCTTCGAACAGGAAGGCGTGGTCCGCCTCGAGGGCCGCGAGCGACTCCTGGAGCGACCCCGGGGTGCTCTTCACGTGCTTGCGCTCCTCGGGCTCGAGGTCGTAGAGGTCCACGTCCATCGGCTTCGGCGGCTCGATCTTGTTCTTCACGCCGTCCAGCCCCGCCATGAGCAGCGCGGCGAACGTGAGGTAGGGGTTGCTCGAAGGGTCGGGGGCGCGGAACTCGATGCGCTTCGCCTTGGGCGACTTCGAGTACACCGGGATGCGGCAGATCGCCGAGCGGTTGCGCTGCGAGTACATGAGGTTGATCGGCGCCTCGTAGCCCGGCACGAGCCGGCGGTAGCTGTTCGTCGTCGGCGCGGCGAAGGCGAGGATCGCGGGCGCGTGCTTGATCAGCCCGCCCACGTACCACCGGGCGAGGTCCGACAAGAGCCCGTACCCCTTCGCGTCGAAGAAGAGTGGCTGGCCGTCCTTCCAGAGGCTCTGGTGGACGTGCATCCCCGAGCCGTTGTCGCCGTACATCGGCTTCGGCATGAACGTCGCCGTGTAGCCGTGCGCCCGGCAGACGTTCTTCACGATGTACTTGTAGATCATCACCTGGTCCGCCATGCGCGTGAGGGTCCCGAAGCGCATGTCGATCTCGGTCTGCCCCGCGGTGCCGACCTCGTGATGGTGGACTTCCACCGGCACCCCGGACGCGATCAGTGCCAGCATGATCTTCGAGCGCAGGTCCTGGAGCCGGTCGGTAGGCGGCACCGGAAAGTAACCCTCCTTGTGCCGCGGCCGATGCGACAAGTTCGGCGTGCCGTCGTCCTGCCCTGAGTTCCAGACGCCCTCCTCCGAGTCGATGAAATAGTACCCCTCGTGGGCGTTCTGGTCGAAGCGGGCCGAGTTGAAGATGTAGAACTCGGCTTCAGGACCGAAGTAGGCCGTCGTCGCGATCCCGCTCTTGGTGAGGAACTCCTCGGCCTTCTGGGCGATGTAGCGCGGATCGCGCGAGTAGCGGGCGCCCGTCACGGGGTCGGCGACGTCGCAGGTGAGCGACAGCGTCTTCACCCCCAGGCAGGGATCGACGAACGCGCTTCCCGGATCCGGGAACAGCAGCATGTCGCTTTCGTTGATCGCCTGGAATCCCCGAATTGATGACCCGTCGAACCCGATTCCTTCCTTGAAGAGATCCTCGGTGAGCTCGCTCACCGGGATCGAGAAGTGCTGCCAGGTACCGGGGAGGTCGGTGAAGCGCACGTCGACGACCTCGACCCCGGCATCCTTGGCTTTCCGGATGACCTCAGCAGGGGTGGGTTTTGCAGTGGAAGTCATAGCGTCAGGTTCCTCCGAATGCTCTGGGTCGCAGGGATCGGGTCACGGGTGCGGACAACCGCGCGCGGGGAGGCGCGGAGCACGCGGGAACGTACCCGGACGGTGCCACTCCGTCAAGAAAAACGGATGTTAACAACGCTCCGGGCCGGAGGCGGTAACGAACAGTCACTGGTCTCTGCAGTCTTGTGAACGGATTCGTGCGAATTGTGCACGGTACAGGCAGCAGAGTCGCGAACGCCTCGGTGCCACGCAGTTGCGGGACGAGGTGCGACAATCGTCCCATGCACAATATGCATCGTGGATTATCCATCGCGCAAGTCGTTATGCCGGAACACTTGCGCGATGCACGCAAAATCTTGCTGATCATGCACATTTCTCTTGACACTATGCAGCAGCAGGTCTACATTCCGGCCGTCAACCCCGCGCGGCGTGCGTCCGCGCGCGCAAAACCCCGCTGCACCGGGAGACCCCAAGGAGGAAGCGTGGCGTCAGCAGCTGAAGCACCTCGAATGAAAGCCAGTCTGGGCCTGACGGGCGTGACGGTGAACGCCATGGCCCTGATCGCCCCCGGGGCGTTTTTGTGGATCACCTTCGTCGTCCAGGCGGGCTACGTGTTTCCGTCGGCCGCCTCGATGTGGTTCGGCATTGCCGTCGCGTTGCTCCTCGTCTACGCCACGGCGCTCTCCTACGCCGAGCTCGCCAAACTCTACCCGGGTGCGGGCAGCTCGTACCTATTCGCGGAACAGGCGTTCCTCGGCAAGGCCAAAGCCGCCAAGTTCGCCCGGGTCGCCAAATTCATCATCGGGTGGTCCTCGCACTTGTACTACTGGATCTACCCGGCCGTCATGGTGGCCATGATGGGCGTGATGATCGGCTACATCTGGGGCACCCTGGTCCCGAGCTTCATGAACGCGGCGACCCCGGGGCCCGTCTTCATGGCCCTCGTCGCGGTGATCTTCTCGTTCTTAGTCGCCTGGGTCGCCTACAGAGGCATTTCGGGGTCGACGCGTGTGGCGATCGTGATCAACGTCGTCCAGATCATCGCGTTGCTCTTCTTCTCGGCGCTCGCAATCGCCTACCGGCTTGGGCACCCCGAGGGCTCGACCGGACTGACGCTCGACGCCAACGGCAACGTCGCGACGGCGGTGATCCATTACTCCCTGAGCGACACGCTGAACATTTCGCACCCGACCGCGCTCTCAGTCATCGCGCCGCACGGCTTCAACTGGACAATGCTGCAGGCGACCATCGCGATCCTGTTGCTCGTGGGGTTCGAGTCCGCGACGTCGCTCGGCGAGGAGGCCCTCAACGCGAAGAGGGACATTCCGCGTGCAGTGCTCCTGTCGATCACGATTCAAGGGCTGATCATGTACCTGTTCGAGTACTTCGCCGCGAACTACTTCCTGAACAGCGGCTACGGCATGGCCGCGGCGAAGGGATCGGCGGCCCCGATCGGGGACATGATGAGGCTGATTGGTAACGCCCTGTTGGGCGGCCGAGGAAACGCCTTCATGCTCATCGAGGCGGCGACCGTCTTCATCGCCCTGGTCGGGACGACGCTGGCCTGTATCAACACGGGCGCGCGGGTCACCTACGCGATGGGCCGTGACAAAGAGGTGCCCGAGCACTTCGGGCTGTTGCACGGCGAGAAGCTGACCCCGCATCGCGCTATCTGGGCGCTCGCCGTGATCTCTGCGGTGTTCGGGGCCTACGGCGCGCTCTACTATTTCGCCGGGGGGTCCGCACCCGACCAGCCGACGATCAATGCGCTTCCGCACAACTTCTGGTACTCGATGGGGTTCAGCACCGGGCACGACGCACTCGCCAAACTGCCCAACAGCCTGCTGCTCATCACGCTGATCTCAAACTTCGGCACGTTCACGCTGTACGGGCTCACGAACATCGTGTGCATCGTGGCGTTCCGGGAGCACCACATGTTCAGTGGGTTCAAACACATGGTCGTGCCGATCTTCGGCGCGATCGCCAATTTCGTGTGCATGGCCTTCTACGTGATCGGACCGCTCGAAGGACTGGGCAGCTCGAAGGAGCCGCTGATGGCGGTCGGATTCTCGGTGTTGTGGGGCCTCTGGGGCATGTTCTACTTCATGAAGACGTCGAAGAAACGCGCGATGGTCCCGAAGGCCGCAACCGCGTAGGGTTTCCAGACCCAAGGGGGAGGGAGGGGGAGGGCCGCACGCGCCCCCTCCCTTCTATACTTCCGGAGGTGCTGAACGGACACGCTCGCAGGGTATTCCATGCTTGATCTTGCCATCCTGTCAGATGTCGGCGGCCGCTGGCCCGACATGGAGGACGCCCACGGCCAGTGGACCTCCGAGACGGGAGAACTCGTCTTCGCTGTGGCGGACGGCGTCGGCGGCGCGGACGGCGGCGAGGTCGCGAGCCGCATCGCCATTACGAAGACCCTCGAGGCCTACCGGGAATCACCGGTCGCCTGGGGGCCCGTGAAGCGTCTCAATCACGCCGCCCAGGAAGCAAATGTGGCGATCCACAACCGGGCGCTCAAAGGCGCGGGGCTCGCCCGGATGTCGACCACGCTGACCGCCGCCGTCGTGGCGGACGGCATGCTGCGCGTCGTCTACGTCGGCGACACCCGGATGTACCTCGTGCGAGGCGACGAGGCGCGCTGCCTGACCAAAGACCACACCGTGGCCGGCGAGCGCGCCCGATTGACGTGGGTGGACGAGGACGCAGTCTTGGATGATCCCGACCGCTCGAAGCTCACCCGGAGTCTCGGGACGACGCTCATCGCGCCGCTCGACCGGTTGTCCCTCAAGCTCGAGGCCGGCGATCAGCTCGTTCTGTGCACGGACGGGGTGTACGCCCTGCTGCACACGCAGGAAATCGGCGACTACTGCCGCGGCCAGGCGGCGAAACCGGCGGCGAAGAGCCTGCTCGCCGCGGCGAAGCGGCGCAACCCAACCGACAACCTCACCGTGGCGGTCCTCACCGTTCCGGGCACGTCGGAGCCCCAAGCCCCCGACACGTGGCGGGACCGCCTGTTCGGATTGCTGCGGCGCGGCGATTGACCCACCCCGAGCCCAGGACTACGTTTTGCGCGCCATTCGCTGAACTCTAGGCGGCGCGCGTGCAGCAGGACGTCAAGGTCGGGGAGCTTCTCGACCAGTACCGGATCACCGGCCAGATCGCGCGCGGCGGCATGGCGGCGATCTACAAGGCGGTCGATCGCCTCACGGGCGCGACCGTCGCCATCAAAATCCCCTTTCTCCGCTTCGAGAGCGATCCGACGTTCCACGCGCGTTTCGTGCGCGAGGAGGAGATCGGCCGCCGGCTGAGCCACCCGAACGTCGTCCGGGTCCTCAAGCCGCGGCAAAAAAGCCGGCTCTACATCGTCACCGAGTACGTGAACGGCGCGCCGCTCCGCTCGCTCATGAAGCACGGGGAGCCGCTCGATCAAGACCGCGCGCTCGCGATCGCCCGCCAGATCGCCGAAGCGGTCGTCTACCTGCACGGCCAGCACGTCGTCCACCGCGACCTGAAGCCGCAAAACATCCTCGTCACGCCCGACGGCAAGATCAAAATCGTCGACTTCGGCATCGCGCTCGACCACCCGGGGCGCAGGCTTACCTGGCTCGGGTCGGACATGGTCGGAACGCCCGAGTACATGGCCCCGGAGCAGGCGAAGGGCTTGCGCGGCGACGAGCGGAGCGACATCTACGCCCTCGGTCTCATCCTCTACGAGATGCTCACGGGCCGGCTGCCCTACAGCGGCGAGACCCCGCAGGACTTCGTGCAATCGAAGCTCGGGTCGGATCCCATCCCGCCCACGAAGTTCCGGCCGGACCTGCACCCGGTCCTCGAGGAAATCATCCTGCACGCAATCGAGCGGATGCCTGGCAAGCGCTATGCGACCGCGGCCGAGATGCTTGCCGACCTCCAGGATCCGACTCGCGTCCGCCCGGTCGGGCGCCGGGAGCGCCTGGACCCTACCAGCATCCGCACGATCCGGGTGCGCCGCCGAGTGACGCAGGTGGTGCTCGCGGTGCTCACGCTCGTGGCGCTCGGGATGCTGGTGTGGCTCGCGAACCGGTTCCCGGCGAGCGCGCCGAAGCCCCTGCCACCGCCCCGCGCGGCGCCCGCTCACTGACGCCGGCCACCGTCCTTCCGAATAGCACCGGGGTATCAATCGAGGTGGGGTTGGGCGGGGTGGGTGTGGTTCTCCGGTGGGGTTTCGCGAAGGAGGAATCCCTATGAAGCGCTTTACCAGCGAAAGGATCGCGGCTGGCGCCTTGAGCGGCTTGCTTGCGGGCGTCGTCGTGGCCGCGTGGTTTCTGATCGTGGACCTGCTCGCGGGGCAGCCGCTGCACACGCCGGCTGCGCTCGCGAGCGCGCTCGGGCACGGGAGCGTGGCCCCGAGTCTGCAGCTTGCGGTTACCTATACGGTCGTGCACATGAGCGTGTTCGCGTGTCTCGGTGTCGGCGCGGCTTGGGCGCTTGACGCCCTCGATCTCGAACCGGGGCTCTGGGTCGGACTGCTCTTCGGGATCATCGTGCAGGAGTTCGTCTTCTACGCCGGGCTCTTGCTCAGCGGGACGGCGCCGTCGACCGTTGCGCCCTGGCACCACGTCATCGGCGCAAATCTCCTCTCGGGCGTCGTGCTCATGGGCGCGCTCGCGCGCCTCGGGGGGCGCGGCGGCTACGCCTTCGCCTCGCTCCGCGCGCATCCCGTGTTAATCCGCGGCACAATCACCGGGCTAGTCGGCGCGGGGGTCGTCGCGGCCTGGTTCCTGTTGATCGACCTGTTCTCGGGCCACCCGTTCCGCACGCCTGCGGCGCTCGGTTCGGCCCTCCTCTTCGGCGGGGGGAACGCGGACTCCCTCGACGTGAACCTCGCGGTCGTCACCGCCTACACCATCGTGCACATCGTCGCGTTCGTCGTCGCGGGCACGGTGTTCGTCGCGATCGCCGAACAGATCGAGCGTTCGCCGTCCATGCTCCTGCTCGCCGGCATGACGGTGATGGTACTCGAGGCCGTGGTCGTGACGATCGCGGCTCTCGGCGCGCAGTGGGTGCTGGGCGCACTCGGCGTGTGGGCGATCGTCGTCGGTAACCTGCTCGCGGTCGCTGCGATGAGTCTCTACGTCTGGGGCACGCACCCAACGCTGCGCCACAGACTGAGCGAGCCCGTGAGCGTACGGGTCTAGCGCGCTGCGGGAGTGCGCGGAAGACGGGACCGGGCGGACGTCCGGTCCCGTCTTGGTGTCACCCGTGGATGTTGCTGCTGTCCCTGGTGACGCCGGGCCTCAGAGCTCAGGCGCCGGCTGCTCCGAACGCGATCGAATGGTGGCAGGGTGCGGCCGTGCTGGGCGGCGTCGCGGCGGCGAGTGGGTTTGATCACACGCTCCAGTTGTGGGCCCAACGGAGCCGCTCGTCCACGACCGACCGTGTGGCGGCAATCGTGCGGCATATGGGCCAGCCCGAGGTCTTCGCCGCCGTGCCGCTCGGCATGATCGGCGCAGGGCTGATCGCGGACAAACCCGCGTTGCGGGAGGCGGGGGAGCGGGTCACGGCGTCGGTGGCGGTGGCGGGAGTACTCGTGACTGGACTCAAGCTCGTCGTGGGGCGGGTCAGGCCGTCACAAACGTCCGACCCCTACCAGTTCCACCCGTTCACGCATTCGGACGCGTTTCCCTCGGGGCACGCCACGATGGCGTTCGCCCTCGCGACGGCACTCGGAGACGAGATCGGCAGTCCTTGGTGGGTCCGGACTGGCCTCTTCGCCGGGGCCACGGCCACCGCCTGGTCGCGCTTGAACGACAACATCCACTGGCTGAGCGACGTGCTGGCGGGCGCGGCACTCGGAATAACGTCGGCACAAGTGATGGAGGGAAAGTGGGGGGCATTCCACATCCACGCCCCGGCATTCTCGACGGCCCGCACTCGGGCGGGGTTCCGCTGGGTGATCAGCGTTCCCCTGCCCTAGTCGAGACGACCGCCGCGTTCCGCTTCAGCGAGGATCGCGATCCCGCCCCGGACGTTTTGCCGGACCTCGACCCGCAGGGCCTTGGGCGCAATCGCATAGACGATGTCGTCGGCGATCCTCGCCGCGAGCGATTCGCAGAAGGCCCCTTCGTCCCGGAACGACCAGAGGTAGAACTTGAGCGCTTTCGACTCGAGGCAGCGGTCGGCTGGGCTGTATTCGATCACAACGCTGCCGAAATCGGGCTGCCCGGTCCTGGGGCAGATCGACGTGAACTCGGTCGCCGTGAGCGTCACCTTTTGCACCTGCGGGGCGGGGAACGCCTCGGCGCGCAGGTGCTCCCGCGCGGCGGCGGGCGTCGTGGGCCGCGGGAGGGGCCCGGTGCGGGGCAACGGATCTGGCATCATGGCCTCATGAGCCTCTGGTGTACTTTCTAACGTTAATGAACGCAATTCCGTCCCCGACAGGGCAGACCCCGTGACGCAGCCGGCCAGAGCGGTGGTCTTGTTGAGCGGCGGGGTCGACTCCACGACTACGCTCGCGATCGCCCGCCGGGAAGGGTTCGCGCTGTACGCGCTCAGCGTCGACTATGGCCAGCGCCACGCCATCGAGCTCGATGCGGCGCGCCGGGTCGCGCGCGCGCTCGGCGTCGCCCGCCATGAGATCGTGACCTTGGACCTCAGGCGCTGGGGTGGGTCGGCGCTGACAGCCGACATCGCGGTGCCCAAGGACCGCCCACCCGAAGTCATGACGAGCGGCATCCCGGTGACCTACGTCCCGGCGCGGAACACGATCTTCCTTTCTTACGCGCTCGCCTGGGCCGAGGTCCTTCAAGCCCGGGACATCTTTATCGGCGTGAACGCCTTGGACTATAGCGGCTACCCGGACTGTCGTCCCGAGTACGTGGCGGCCTTTGAGACCATGGCGAATCTCGCCACGCGAGCGGGCGTGGAAGGAGAGCGGCTGCGGATCCATACGCCCCTGATCGCGCTCTCCAAGGCGGAGATCATCCGTGCCGGCCTCGCGCTGGGTGTCGACTACGGCGCCACGCAGAGCTGCTACGATCCATTGCCCGACGGCGAGGCATGCGGCCGGTGTGACGCCTGCCAGTTGCGGCGTCGCGGCTTCGCCGCGGCCGCCGTTCCGGACCCAGCCTACGCGGGGAAGGCCACGCTCGCGTGAGTTACGCGGTGAAGGAGATCTACTACACCCTGCAGGGCGAAGGTGCCAACGCCGGACGGCCGGCCGTATTGCTGCGTTTCGCCGGCTGCAACCTCTGGTCCGGCCAGGAACTCGACCGGAGCACCGCGACCTGCAACTTCTGCGACACAGACTTTGTCGGCACGGACGGCCCAAGCGGCGGGCGCTTCGAGGACGCCAGGGCGCTGGCCGAGGCTGTGGCCCGGCAGTGGCCGTCTCGAGACCGGCCGTTTGTGGTCTGCACGGGGGGCGAGCCGCTGCTGCAGCTCGATGCGGCGGCGACCGCCGCCCTGCACGAGCGGGGGTTCGAGATCGCGATCGAGACGAACGGCACCCTCCCTGCCCCGCCCGGCATCGACTGGGTATGCGTCAGCCCGAAGGCGGGCGCACCCCTCACCCTCCGCACCGGGGACGAGCTGAAGCTCGTCTTTCCTCAAGCCGAGCTCCCTCCCGAGGAGGCGTCAGGTCTCGATTTTCAGCATTTCTTCTTACAGCCGATGGACGGGCCTGACCGTGTGCGGAACACCGAACTCGCGGTCCGCTACTGCCTCGCGCATCCGCAATGGCGCCTTAGCTTGCAGACCCATAAACTGGTCGGGCTTCCCTAACAGCGGACAATGACGCCAAGTCCAGAGGCACTCCCACAGGTCGCTCGCGCGGGCGCTGCGCGCCGGACGGCGCAAGGCGCCCCCCGGCGCAGTGCGCTGTTTCGGCTCCTGTGGCCGCTCACGTCGTACCTAGTCACGAACGTCACAGTGAGCGTCCTCTGGGTGCTCTTCTTCGTCCTGAACCGCACGACGGTACGGGGACGGGAGCACGTGGGCGAACATCGGAACACACTGCTCTTGTCCAACCATCAGTCGATGCTCGACAGCTTCCTGGTCGGGATCGCGGCGTATTACCCGAAGTCTTGGCTCAAGCCGCAGCTCATTCCGTGGAACCCGGCCGCCGCCGAGAACTTTTACAAAACGCCCGTGCTCGCTTGGCTCGCCGACAACTGGAAGTGCATCTGGGTCCGCGAAGGGCGCCGCGACCTGCACGCGCTGCATCGCATGATCGAAGCTCTACCGCGGGGCACGATGACCCTTTTTCCCGAAGGCACACGGACCCGGGACGGCTCCATTGGAGCCGGTCGCGCCGGTCCGGGCCTTCTCATCCTCGCCACGACGCCCCGCGTCATCCCGGTCGCGATCGACGGGATGAACGACGTCCTGCCGATTGGCCGTTACGTCCCCAGGATCGGCAAACGGATCACCATCGTCTTTGGACCGCCGATCGACTACTCAGAGTTCCTGGGGCTGCCGCGCACGCGGGAGACGGCGCAAATAGTGATCGATCGCGCGATGCAGGCGATCCGGGACGAGAGAGTACCGGCCCGCGACGCCTGATCAGGCTGGCGGTGGACTCGCGTGGCCTTTGGGACTGTCCACCAGCTCGAGCGCCGAAACGCAGGCAGATAACCACACGACACCTGCGGCACAGCCCGTCAGCAGTCCGGAGAAGTACTGCGCCCCAACAACGAGGCGGCTGAGCGCTGCACCCGCAACTGCGGCCGCTGATACGCCGCGGGCAGTGGCGCGCGCGACGGGCGACAGCCGGCCTGTCGCGAGGTAGGCTAGCAACCCGTAGACGACCACCACGCCCACCGCGTCGCCGCCACCGAGGCCGACCGCGGCCAGCGAAAGGGTGTCCGCATTGGGAGCCGGAGGCCGGCGAACGACGAGGCCCACAACCACGTCGAGCAAGGCGGCAGCGGTTACGGCCGCCGTCCAAATCGCAGCCTCGACCCTCCGGCCCCGTCCGAGCAAGAGGACCAGAACGCCCACAGCAAGAAGCGCGAGGGCCGCGGGGCCTGCGATGGCCGCGAGGACGGTGGCCAGCCTATCGAACACCAGGGGCGTGTGGGCATCCCACCACGCCGTGAGGGTCACGTCGAACGGCGTGAGCGCCTCGTGGCTGAACGCGGTCTCCGTGACGGCGCCGAACCCGATGACCGTCGCGAGACCGCACAGGAGACCGACGGCGAGGTGAAGGGCGAGGTACGCCGGCCCTGCCTTCGCGGCTCGATCGGCGAGTCTCGTCCGGCGTGAGCGGAACCACAGCCATCCGATCCCCAGGGCCACGAGGAGGGAGATGAACAGGGCTCCGGCGAGCCCGGCGCGTCCTAGGCCCCGCAACCGCGGGAGGCTTCGACCGAAGAAGAAGCTGGCACACGCGACGACCGCTGCCCACAGGAGTCCCCCGAGCGCGTTGTAGGCCGAGAAGCGCCCGAACGGCATTCCACTGAGCCCTGCGAGCATGCCGATCAGCGTGCGGAGCAGCGCCACGAATCGCCCGAGAAAGACGCTCGTTGCGCCGTGGCGGTCGAAGAACCGCCGGCCTCGCTCGAGCGCCGGCCCCGGGCGGAGCAGCGCCGTGCCGCCCAGTCGTCCAAGCCAGTAGCCGCCCGTCCCGCCTAACACAGTCCCCGCCGCTCCCGCGGCGATGACGCCCACGAGGGATAGGCGCCCACGGGACGCGATCGCAGCCGCGATGACGAGCGCGCCTTCCCCCGGCACCGGGATCCCCAGGCCCTCGACACCTACGATTAGCACGACCATGGCGTAGCCGTAGCGCGCCACGAGGTCGGCAAGCCCAGCGAACATCGGGCAAAGCTATACGCTGCGCGCGATCAGGGCCGCGAGCGCTTCAATGCAAGAGGAATTGCGGGGCGCGCGGCGAGGGCCGCGGCCTCCTTCAGGCGCTGCTTGGATGCGGGAGGGTGCTCAACGCTTCGCGGGCATTCGGCCAACGATCAGCTTGACGGGGAGCGAGACATCGCCGCACGAGTTCGCCGAGCCACGTAGGCACAGTGCGAATCTCTTCGAGCGATTCCGATTCGGGCGCGGGGGGGCGGCTCGTGAGCATCTCGTGCGCGATCACGCCCACCGCATAAATGTCTTCCGCGGGGGTCGCGGGACCGGACGCGGTGCCGTCCCGGCGCTCGGGTGCAACGTAGGGGGGAGCGCAGAGGGCCGCCACAGCAACCCCGGGCGGCGCGCCGTCCAACGATCGCTCAACCGCGCCCACGACCCCGGTGTCCGCGACCGAGGTCTCGCGCTCGCCCAACAGCACGTTCTCAGGCTTCAGGTCCCCGTGGCCCACACCTTCGGCGTGCGCCTGACTGAGCGCCGACAGGACGTCCCGCAGGACATCGACGGCCTTTCGCAGCGGCAGGTCGCCGTTTCGCGTGATCCAGTTCCGAAGCGTGGTGCCGGCCACGAACCGGCGCGTGTGGTACACAAAGGCGGCGGCGCGGCCGGCGGTGCGGGGGGTCACGAGGCGCGCGTCCGTGAGGCGGTCCCCCAGGAGCAGGAGTTCGCGCTCGAAAACCTGGTCGTCGACCGCGAGCGAGAGCGTGCTGGGGAGCACCTTGACCAGGAGGTCCGTGCCGTCGGCCATGTTCGAGGCCACGAACAACCGGCAGTTCCCGACCGGCCGGACTTCTCGCTCGACGCGGTAGATCGGACCGAGCGCGGATTCGAGAGCCGCATGCAAATCGGTCACACGGACATCTCCGGCAAGATCAACCTGCCTCCGTGACGCCGCGTCCAGACGCTCGGAGAGCGCCAACGGCGTCGCCCAACGGGCGAGAGCAGCATCCGAGCGGGCGAAAGTGGACTCCGGTTGGACAGCACGGCAACAACCGAAGGTTGGAACATAGCCGCTCAGGGGCCGTTCCGCTCACCAGATCGCGCGGCGCGGGATGACGCGCTCGGCGAGGAGCGGTCGTTCCTTGGCCGTCTAGAGCGTCAGTCGCTGGTCGAGAAGTCGAACGGCAGAGCGACGACGACGCGGACCGGCCGGCCGTGCAGCCGGGCCGGGCGAAACGTCGCCTTGAGGGCCCACTCGCGGACCGTTGGGTCGAAGCCCGGGTTGGGACTCTGGACGATTCGGATCGATCCGGGTTCTACCCGGCCGAGCGTATCAACGACCGCCTGGAGCAGCACCCGCCCTTCGATCCCGGCCAGGCGCATCGCGTCAGGGTACCGAGGCGGCGCCGTCAGAGGCTCGGGATGTTCCTCCACCACGGCGTCGGAATAGACGCCGTTCGCTGACGGTTCGGCGCCGTCAGCCGCGCCCCCTTCCACGCCAACCCCGGTGTAGTCCTTGGGGTCAAAATGCTCGGCCACGTTGACCGGCGGGATGCTCGCGGGAATCACCGTGGGGACAGACAGCGTCTGAAAGCCCTTGAGGGGCAGGTCGAGCTGGGGCGTTGGGGGCGGTTCCGCCTGTCGCGGTTGTGCCAGGAAAACCATCGCCGTGTCGGCCTTCACCGCCGTGTCGGCCGCGCCCGCCCGCGCCGTGGCATACACGGCGCCCGCAATGACGGAGACGTGCACGATCAAGGAGATCGTGCCGACGCCGACCTGTTTGCGCTTGTCCGGCTTGATACGTGACTCGACGAGCGTGAAGGCCACTCGGGATCCCCTGGATGTGCATCGTAAGACGCTGGTGGCGCTGCAAAAGTTGCACGCCGCCGTTTCAGAATGCCACGGATTCTGTCAGCCGGTTGACCGCCTCGAGTTCGCTCGCTGCAAGCCGCCAGCCCCCTGCGCCGGCGTTGACGCGGACTTGCTCAGCCGACGTGGCCCCCGCGATCACGGAGGCTACGGCCGCTCGCGCGAGCAGCCAGCTGACCGCAAGCTCGAGCAGGGTGTGGCGCCGCGCCTGGGCGAACTCGGCGAGCTCTGCGACCACCTTAAGGTTGCGCGGTGCCAGCAGGCCGCTTCCGCCCATGCCGGCGAGCCTTGAGCCCGGTGGAGGCTCGCCTCGGCGGACTTTTCCGGTGAGCAGGCCACTCGCCAGCGGGAAGTACGGCAAGAACGCGAGCCCCTCACGATCGCACTCGGGCAAGACATCCCGCTCTGGAGCGCGGTGCAGGAGCGAGTATTCGTTTTGTACGCTGACAAAACGGGCACCAGCCCCGGCCGCGGCCCGGGCTTCGAGCAGCTGCTCCCCGGAGAAGTTTGAGCAGCCGATTTCCCGCACCTTGCCCGCCTGGACGAGTCCGCTGAGCGCCTCGAGCGTGTCCCCGATGGGCACGCTCGGATCGGGGCGATGCAGCTGATAAAGGTCGATCCGGTCCGTGCGCAGGCGCCCCAAGCTGTCCTCGACCGCACGCCGCACATACTCGGGGCGCGCTCCCTGTCGGGCGTCGTCTACTCTCATTCCGAACTTGGTGGCGAGGACCGCCTGCGCTCGCCGCGCCCCAAGTGCCCGCCCGAGGAATTCCTCCGATTTTGTCCCTCCGTAGATGTCGGCCGTGTCGAAGAACGTGATACCGGCATCGAGGGCCGCCTGGACGACGTCGGCGGTTTTCGTGGCGTCGAGGCGCGACCCAAAGTTGTTGCACCCCAAGCCGACGGCAGACACCTCGAGCGATCCAATGCGTCGTGTTTCCATGCGGTTCCTGTGTTTTCCCGCCTGAGCACAGAGGGCCCGCGCGATCCGGCCGGGCCGGTGGACCAAGAGGCGAAGTTAGCGTGCGTGCCCCCCCCTGCGGATGGGGGAACTATCCGGAGCCGCTGAGGTTACAATTCCCGCTGGCTCACCTACTGAGGTCATCGTGAGACGCCTCCTGCCGTTCGCCGTCGCCGCGCTGGTGGCGGCCTGTGTCGGCTCCCACCCTTGGGCTCCGACGAAACCAAAGCCCGCCACGGGGACCCAGATCCCGAGCGACGTGCGGTCGATCTACCGTGCCATGGGCATGCTCTCAGACACGGCGGGCTTGCGGTGTATCGGGTCGCTCCGGTACTTCGCGGCGGGTACGCCGGACTCTACCTTCGCTGTCCTCTCGATTTCGCTCGCGAACCGCTCGCTGCATTTCATCCCCGAAGGCAAAGGCTTCGCCGCCTCCTACAGCGTCGAGCTTTCCTTTCGGCGCCGGGGGATCAGCGCGCGCGACGTCGAGCGCGACGAGACCGTCCGCGTGGGCTCGGCCCGGGAAACGCTTCGGAGTGACGAGAGCGTCGTCTTCCAGCAGTGGGTGACCGTCCCGCCTGGGACCTACGCGGTGGACGCCGTGGTCCGCGACCGCAACAACCCTGTCGTGGCTTCGCTCGAGGCGATCGACAGTGTGCCGCAGTTCACCGGACCGAGCCTCGCCCAGCCCGTAGCTGTCTACGACGGCACCGGACGGACGAGGGTCGACTCCGTTCCGACAATCGTCCTCAACCCCCGAAGCACGCTCCGCTTGGGGACCGATACCCTCCGCTTTTATGTCGAGGGATACGGGCTGCGGCCCGGGGCGCGGATCGTGGCCCGCACGATCGACAACGACTCGGTCGAGTTGTGGCGCGACACGCTTGTCACGGCGGGCGATTCGAGCCTCGCCCGGGCGATGGTGTTGATCGAGCCCGGGGTCCTACCCTTGGGCCGCGGCAAACTGCTTGTCGACGTGGTGGGTACGTCCGCGCACGCCGCGGCCCCCCTCCTCGTCACGTTCTCCGACCGCTGGGCCGTCAGCGGGTTCGACCAGATGGTGACGCTGCTCCGCTTTTTCCCCCGCCAGGACCTGGTCGCCCCCCTGCACTCCGCGACCAAGGACCAGCGCGCCAGCGCCTGGCACAAGTTCTACCAGGCGAGCGACCCTGTGCCCGCGACGCCCGAGAACGAGGCGCTTGACCAGTACTTCCAGCGCCTCGACGAGGCGAACGAGCACTACGGAGAGACCACCGGCCCGGGTTGGCAGACGGAGCGCGGGGAAGTGTACATCGCACTTGGGGCGCCCACGCGAGAATTCGATGTCGCGGGTTCGGTCCCGGGATTGCGATGGGAGTACGACCACCCGCGCCTCACGTTGTATTTCAGGGACATCGGCTTTGGGCAGTTCCGCCTCACGCCAGGGTCCCGGACGGACTTCGATAAGGCCACGGCCGGCATGCGGACGCCCGCCCCGTAGCGGTGGGCCTGAATTCCCCTTCACGGACCCTTCAGAACCGGTGCACGCGCGGGACGCTAACGTGCGATTCGACACTGGAGGAGAGATGAAGGGACCTTGGGCGGTGGCGTTCGTTATCGGAGCGCTCGCCTTCGCGAGCGGGTCAGCCGCCCAACAGCAGGACGCGCGTCGCCGGATCTTCGTCGAGCACGGGTGCACGCGGTGTCACGGCATTTGGGCCTTGGGCTTGAAGCCCGTTTCGGACGTCGGTCCGGATCTGACGTTTGCCTACGGGGACGTGGTCACCCGGTACGGCATGAGCCTCGAAGCGTTTCTGAACAACCCGAGCGGCGTGATGCGGCTCATGCTGGCCTCCCATCTCCACCTCGGTGCCGGCGCGCGGGATTCAATCGCCACAATTTTGAACCAACTATATCAAGCGCGTCGAGCCGAATTCGACCGGGATATTCCACTGCTCGGGGACCCGGCGAACCCGGTGGCAGGCGGTCGAGCGCGCTCTGATGTGACTGGAAACTGAAACCCCGGGGGCTTTACCTCTATGCTACGGACAATTGTGGGGTTCGCCGTCTTCGCCGTCGTGGCGCTCGTGGTACTCAAGGTCGCGCTGGCGCTGATCGGAACCTTTATCGGCTTGGCCGTGACGGTCTTGTGCCTTGCAGCCCTGGGATTCGGACTCTACCTGTTGCTTACGGTCGTGAGTCCAGCCACGGCTCGCCGGGTGCGGGCGGCCGCGACCGGCCGACCCGGCGCGCCCTGACGAGGGCGCGGCCGGCAATCCTCTCTACGCCATCGCAAACTGCGCGGCTGGCGCGGGCTCTTCTACGCGCACGGTGCTCTTCAGCGGTACCACGAGCATGGAGGTCGGGAGGTGGTTCAAGAGCGCTTCGGTCACGCTCCCGATCAGGAGCCGGTCGATCCAGTCCTTCCCATGCGACCCTACGACCAACAGGTCGGCCGACCACTCGGCCACTTCCGCCGCGATCTCGTCTCCCGGACGACCATACCGGCTCACCTTCCGGGCGCCTGACGTCCGCACGAGGGGCCAGATCTCCCGCGTGAGGTGGTCCTCGAGCATCGCGTAGTAGGTCGTCAAGTCGTAATTCGGCACGTCGGGCACGATCGGCAGGGGCTCGAGCACGCTGACGACTCGGACCTCGGCCCCGACGAACGCGGCCAAGCGCTCCGCAGCAGCAATGGTGGCGCGAGCTGCATCGGGCGATGTGTCAACGGCGGCCAGCACTCGCTTGGGCATGCCGCGAGCCGCCCCGGCGATCAGAACCGGCACCGCGCTGGTGCGGACCACGTCGATACTCGTGCTCCCAGCGAGCCACCGGTCGAGCACCGAGTGGTGCTTCCCGCCCAGGACGACGAATGCGGCGCCGAGCTCGGTGACGACCTTCCCCAAGACCACGGCCGGCCGACCGGCCCGAACGATCGTCCGATCGACGGCCGCCGGATCGATCGCGCCCGACAAGGCCCGCCGAACACGCGCCCCCGCCTCGGCAATGACGGCTTCGCCGTAGCTGAAGGCCGGAGCTACAGGCTCGATTCCGCTCGGGAGCCACAGGTCCCGCACGGCATGCACCAACTGGTACCGGGTCGCGGCACGCTCCGCGAGCTCGGCGCCGAGGCTGGCCGCCGCCGTGCCTTCGGGTGATCCGTCTACGCCAATGACAATGGGATTCCACGACATAGGGCACCTCCCGACCCAGAGGGTCCAACCCCTTTCCTGGCCCTACGCTCGCCCCGCCCCGCTGAAAGCGCCCTGAGGGGACCCTGAAGGGTCCTTCAACATTCCTGAAGAAAGCTTCTATTTGTACTAGCGGTTCTACTCAGCCTGATGTCGCCATCTTGGTTAGTGGACTCGGCAGGCGAAGGAGGCAGGATGAAAGTCGCGGAACTCATGAAGACCGACATGCGGACGATCAGCATCGACGCGACGCTTGGCGACGCGGTCGACGCTCTCACCGAAGCGCAAGTCAGCGCGATGCCTGTGGTCGATCGGTTGGGGCGCGCGGTCGGGGTCGTGTCGGCCCGCGACATCCTTCGGGCGGAGAGCACGTTCGCGGGGTCCCAGCCGCGCGAGTCCCGGTTCGATCAAATCAAAGTGTTGGAGATCATGGCGCCCTGGCCGCCGACTATTACGCCCGATACGGACGTGAAGCAGGCAGCGCAGGACATGCTGTACTTCGATGCCCAGCGCCTGTTCGTCGAGGACCGCGGCTCGCTCGTCGGTGTCATCTCGCAGACCGACATCGTAGGCGCCGTGGCCCGCGCGAAGGTCGTGAACCCGTAGGCTCGCTCGCCCTGAACGCGATCGTCGCTACGCCTGACCGCGCCACGCGGCGCTGATCAGAAAGCAGCTCGCGGCCGTGACGATGATGCACGGGCCCGTCTCCTGCCCAAGGGCACCGGCCACGTATGTCCCGACCAGAGTCGAGATCAACGCGACGCCGACCGACACCGCAAACATGCTCGTCAGACCACGGCCGAGACGGCGCGCCGTTGCCGCCGGGATGATGAGGAGTGACCCCATCAACAACACGCCGAGGTAGCGCAGGCCGAGTGCCACGGTGACGGCGAACGCGATCAGGTAGAAGAGATCGAGCCGCCGGACGTTGATTCCCGAAGTCAGCGCGATGTCGGGAGAGACGAGCGAGACGATGAGTTGATCCCTCGCTCCGAGCGCGAAAGCGATCACGGCCACCGAACCCACGAGCCCAGCCCCGAGCTCCCAGCGCGTGAGCCCACCGGAGGTGCCGAACAGCGCGTCCATCAGATGCTCGCTCGTCGTGAGCAGCGCGCCGAGCGCCAGGGCGGTTGAAAACACGACCCCGATCACCGTCTCCGTGGGGATCCGGGTGCGCTGTTCGAGCACCCACACGAACGCGGCCCCGAAGAGCAGCGCCACGAGCGCCCCCGCGAGCGGATGCACGCCGAGGAGAAGTGCGACCCCAATCCCCGGAAGCGCGACGTGGGACAGGGCGTCCGCGGCGAGCGTCATCCGCCGCATGACGGCGTAGCACCCCATCAGGCCCGCGGCGACCGCCGTCGCCACGGAGAGGACCAGACCGCTAGGCGCGGGGCTCATCGTGCAAATGGAGTCCGATCGGGGCTCCGTACACCTCCGACAGGAGATCGGCGGAGAGGACGGCCCGCGGTGCGCCGAAGCAGGTGTGTCCCGGGCTCAGGCACAGGACATTCGTGGCTTCGCGATAGACGAGCGTCAGGTCGTGGGAAATGACGAGGGCGCTCACGCCTTCGTCCACGAGGCGCCGGACCGTCTGCTGGACGCGTTCTTCCCCCGGCTCGTCCACGCCTGCCGTGGGCTCATCGAGAAGGAGAACGGTGGGGTTGCCGAGCAGAGCGAAGGCCACGAGCAGCCGCTGGAACTGTCCGCCCGAGAGCGTGCCGATGGGCGCGCTCATCGTTGCGAGCGCCAATCCGACTCGCGCGAGCGCCGCTTGCACGTCTGTGGCTGACGCCCCGAGCAGGCGCGCCCGGGCGCGCAGCAGGTCCCGTCCAGTTACGGGCATGTCCCGCTCGATATCGAGCTTCTGCGGTACGTACCCGAGACGTGTCCCCGGTGCCCATTGAACGGAGCCCTCGTGAGGAAGCGCGCCGATGAGGGCTCGAACGAGCACCGTCTTGCCCGCGCCGTTCGGCCCGATGATCGCAAGCGTCGTCCCTGTGGGCACGGAAAACGACAGGTCCTTCAGGACTTCTCGCGTCCCGAACCGGACCGTCAGATGCTCCACAACCAGGGCGTTCATGCGGGCAAGCTAACGCTGTCAGCAAGGCTCAGACTCTTTTCACTAGGCCCTCATCGGCAGGCCCCGAGGCTCTTGAAGGAGTGGCAGCCGCACGAGAACTTGCCTGTGTCCTTGAGGAGGGGCTCACGATGAGTCGAGACCATAGGCGGGGAATGCCTGCGACGATACTCCACGCGCGGCGCGCGCTCGCACCGATTGGCGTTCTGCTCATCGCCCTCGGGGCATGCATGGAGCACACCCCCGCGCCGTCGTGCGTCTGGCCGCGGGGCAGTGCCGTGACGCTCACGCCGCCGTCGGTCGTGCTCGCGCGCGGGGACACCGTGCGGATCGACGCCTCGTTCCTGAGGCCGCGGCTCGGATCGGCGTGCCCACCGCGTCCGTTCGGATTTACGTGGCATTCGAGCGATACCACGATCGCGTCGGTCGACGCGTCGGGACTCGTCACGGCTCGCGACACCGGGCAGGCGACGATCACCGTCGTTACGCTCGACGGCTCGGCAGGGACGGCGGGCGTGCGGGTTCGCCCCTAGCCCGCGCGAGAGTTCTAGGGAACGCTTCGAATGTCGAGAAGCGACAAGGGATCCACGGCGAGCGCCCCGTAGAACGCAGCCCAATGAAGGTGCGGGCCCGTCACACGGCCGCTCACCCCCACGTGGCCGAGCACCTGGCCGCGGGCCACCGTGTCTCCGACCGCGACCGTCGCCTCGCTCAGATGCCCGTATGCGGTGACCAACCCGGCGCCGTGATCCAGGATCACCGTGAGTCCGCTCTCGTAGAGCGAAGTCACCGCCGCAACGATCCCCCGATTGGCGGCATGGACCACGCTCCCCTTTGCCCCGGCGAGATCCACACCCTGGTGCCGTGGCTCTGACATCCCGTCAATCTCGCGGCCTTCGCCGAACACGGTCGTCACGCGTCCCGGAACCGGTCGTAGGAACGGCTCGTGCCACAGCCGAGGGATGCCATGCGCCTCGCGCCAAATCGTGTCGAGTCGCGCCGCGTCGGCCCCGAGGCGAACGACGGCCGCCGAGTCGGGTGGGCGGTTATAGGGAGCGGGCAAGTGGAGCACCTGCAGAGCCTCGTGGCGAGGCCGCACGGCGAGGCGTTCGGCCAGGGTGTCGCTCGGGTCTGCGGCGCGACGCACGATGAGGGCAACGTCCAGACTGTCCGATGATCCCAACGGCACCGGCATGAGCGCCCACCACACGCGCTGGTCTTGAGACCATTCGAAGTGCAGCGGCTCACCGGCGACTACGCCGGCGACGCTGTCGCCCGAGTCCGACGAGCCGCGCAGAGCGACTTCCGCCAACGTGCCCTCAAGGACGTGCCACGGGCGGAACGTGACGGAGACCGAGTCGCGCGCCTGCCCCGAGCATGGGGCGGCGATGGCGAGAACTAGAAAGGCGTGCAGCGCGCGCACCCCGGCCTGCCGGCTGCGGACCCGCACGCGCGCTCCGGCAACTACCCTAGGCGCGGTTCCGCGCCCACGGGATGATGTCGAGACGTTCAAACGAGATCGGCTCACCCGTTCGCTCGTCTCGTCCGAAGGATTCCGGCTTGTTGTAGAGCCGACTGAGAGCGGCGTCGATCTCGGCGAGCTCGACCGATTGTCGCGCGGCATTCGCCGCGTCGAATTCCCGGTCCGCAGTCTCCGAGCCAACGTCGGCCATGTGCATTGGAAACGCCGATACGTCGCCCGATCCCTCGGTCTGACTAGTGCGCGTGCCCTGTTTATAGCGCTCAAGTGCCCGCACCAGGCGGCCACGCTCCTCGAGCAAGCGTTTTTCGAGGTGATGGCGTTGAGACGCCGTCAGGGCCGGGCCGCCACCTTTCTGCTCACGTGCGCCGCGCTTCACAGCGGACCTCCGCGCTTCGGGAAGACACCAGCCAGCGGGCCGCAGAACGGCCTCAGCCGAAAGAGAGCGTATGGTGACGGGGACCGGGTGCAGTTGTCAACGACCATAGGTGCGCGTTGCAGGCGCTCGCTCGCAGCGCCCACTTGCGAACCCGCGCGCATGTACACCTAAAGGAAGCCCAAAACGAGCGCGGCGCTCGGGTCTCCTACTGAATGACCCGCCGTCGCTAGCCCAGCGGCCGGGGGCCCCTTTAGGTTTGCAGCCCTATGCCTCTCGTCCCTCGCCCCTTGCCGGCACCGCCCGAGCGGATTCGCGGCCTGCACGCGATCGCGATGAACCTCTCCTGGAGCTGGAGCCGAAAAGCTCGAGCTCTCTTCAGCGCGATCGACTATCCGCTGTGGACGCTGACGCGTCACAACCCGATCGAACTCCTCTACCGCGTCGACCCGGCCCGCCTCGTGGCGTGCAACGAGGACCCCGAGTTTCTGGCCCTCTACGACACCGTGACGGCCGAGCTCGCGCGCCAGCAGACACCGGCAGAGACCTGGTTCGCAAAGACGCACCCGGGGCTCGAGACCAAGCCGGTCGCGTACTTCTGCGCCGAGTTCGGCCTTCACAACTCGGTCCCGATCTATTCGGGTGGGCTCGGTGTGCTCGCGGGCGACCACTGTAAGGCGGCCTCGGACTTGGGCGTGCCGGTCGTGGGGATCGGTCTGCTGTACACGCAAGGGTACTTCGATCAGCGCGTACGCTCGGACGGGTGGCAGGAAGACGCGGACGAGCGCTTCGATCCCGCCTTCACACCGCTCGCGCCGCTCCTCGCCCCGGACGGCGCGCGGCGGCTGGTCGAAGTACGGGCCTTCGGGCGCACCGTCCGCGTCGCGGCTTGGCGCATGATGGTGGGCCGCGTGCCGATATACCTCCTCGACACCGATCTCGACGGCAACGACCCGGTGGACCGCGCGCTGTCGCACCGGCTGTACGTGGGCAGCCCGGACTTGAGGCTGCGGCAGGAATGGGTGTTGGGTGTCGCCGGCGTGCGGATCCTGCGCGCGCTCGGGGTCGACCCCGTGGCCTGGCACTGCAACGAGGGTCATGCCGCGTTCATGCTCATCGAGCGGCTGCGCGAGCTCGCCCACGAGGGCGTGCCGTACGCGGACGCGGTGCGGCGCGTGCGTTCGACGAGCGTGTTCACGACGCACACGCCCGTGCCTGCCGGGCACGACATGTTCGCGGGCCAGCACGTAGCCGACTGCATCGGACCCGTGTGGGACGAGCTCGGGGTGAGCTGCGACACGCTCCTCCGGATCGGCCACCACCCCGACCACGACCACCGGCTCTTCCATATGGCGGCCGCCGCGATCCGGCTGTCCGGGCACGTGAACGGCGTGTCGTTGCGCCATGGGGAGGAGTCGCGACGCATATGGAAGGCCTTATGGCCCGGGCGCGACGCGTCCAAGGTGCCGATCGGCCACGTGACGAACGGGGTGCACCTCGCTACATGGATGTCGCACCGCATGCACGTGCTGTTGAACTCGCACCTGGGTGAGAACTGGACCGAGCGGCTGGAGGAGCCCGGGTTGTGGGATCAGGTGCTGCAACTCGACGACGGCCGGCTGTGGGGGGTCCACATCGAGCTCAAGACCGTCATGCTCCGCGCCATCCGCGAGGAAGCGCGCCGCCGCTGGGCGGAGCAATGGAAGGAGGCCCTCCACCTGGTGGGAGCGGGGACGCTGCTCGATGAGCGCGCCCTGACGATCGGCTTCGCGCGGCGGTTCGCAACCTATAAGCGCGCCGATCTGCTCTTTCGGGACCCCGAGCGGCTCAAGCGATTGCTCGTCAACCCGTGGCGCCCCGTGCAGCTCGTGTTCGCCGGGAAGGCGCATCCGGCCGACGACCCCGGCAAGCAGATGCTCCAGCGCGTCTACCACTGGACGCGCGACCCGGCGTTCGAGGGCCGGATCGCGTTCGTCGAGGACTACGAGCTCCATCTCGCGCACCGGCTCGTCCAGGGTGTCGACCTGTGGCTCAACCTGCCGCGCGCACCGCTCGAGGCTTGCGGGACGAGCGGCATGAAGGCGGCCCTGAACGGCGTGCCCCAGCTCAGCATTCTCGATGGCTGGTGGCACGAGGGGTTCGACGGCCACAACGGCTGGGCGCTGCCGGCGCGCGGCCCCGATGACGCCGACACCGACGCAGCCGACGCGGAGGCGTTATACTTGTTGCTCGAGCAGCAAGTCGTCCCGCTTTACTACTCCCGGGACTCCCACGGCGTCCCGCTCGGATGGACCGCACGGATGAAACACGCGTTGCACACCGCTGGCGCGCGGTTCACAGCCGAGCGCATGGTCCGTGACTATGTGGCGGGCGCGTACGCGCCCGCGATGCAGGGCCAACTCCCCCACGATGATCCACCGTCCGCCTGACGGGGCGCCGGTGACGGTGCAGCATGGACGCAGAGTCCCGACCGGCCCCACGCTCGCGTGAGTCGGGCTCGGTCGCAAGACCGCGCCGCGGTCGCGCGGCGCCGCGCTCGGCGAAGGGTCGAGAGCGTCCGATCGGGGTCGTCCACCTTACGGCCGAGTACTGGCCGCTCGCCCGCACGGGCGGCCTCGGGGAGGCCGTACACGGGCTAGCCGCCCACCAAGCGTCGATGGGCCAGCCGACGAGCGTCGTCTTGCCCCTCTACCGCGCCGTGCGACAGACGGCACCCGACCTGGAGCGCATCGGCCCGCCCTTCACCGTCCGGCTCGGCTCCCGCACCGAGCAAGCGTCCCTGCACCGCGTGCCCCAGACGACCGCGGGACCCGCCGTCTACCTGATCGAGCATTCCGAGTACTTCGATCGCGACGGGATCTACGGCGCCGACGGCGCCGATTACGCGGACAACGCCGAACGCTTCGCGTTCTTCTGTCTCGCGGCGCTGACCGCCCTGCCGAGAATCGGCCCGCAGGCTGAAATCCTCCACGCGCACGACTGGCACACGGCGCTTGCCCCCGTGTACCTGCGCACGCAGTTCACCGAAGACGAGTTCTACCGCCGGCTCGGGACGGTGTTGTCGGTGCACAACGCCGGGTTCCAGGGGCACTTCCCACAGTCGATGCTCGGTGAGCTCGGGCTCTCCCCGGAGCTCTACACGTGGGACGTGTTCGAGTGGTACGGCCGGATGAACGTTTTGAAAGGCGGACTCGCCTTTGCCGATCTCGCCGTGACGGTGAGTCCGACGCATGCCCGCGAGCTTCAGACGGCAGAAGGCGGCTTCGGGCTCCAGGAGACCTTCGTCGCCTTGGGCGACCGACTGGTCGGGATCCTGAACGGCATCGACCCGGTCGCCTGGAACCCGGCCACGGACTCCGCCATCCCCGCCACCTATTCGCTCGAGGACATGGGCGGCAAGCGCCGCTGCAAGACGGCGCTGCGGGAGGCCTATGCGCTCGCCGCGCCGGCGCGTATGCCGATCTTCGCGATGAGCGCGCGGCTCGTGACGCAGAAGGGCCTCGACATCCTGCTCGGCGCGAACCTCGCCTCGTTCGTCGAAGCGCAGTTCGTGTTTCTCGGATCGGGCGAGCGGCGCTACGAGCGTGCGCTGGCGGAACTCGCGCGCGGCGCCCCCGACCGGATCGCGACCGAGTTCAACTTCACGGATCGGCTCGAGCACCGGCTGCTCGCAGGGGCGGACGGGTTGTTGATGCCCTCGCTGTATGAGCCCTGCGGCCTGACGCAGATGCGCGGCCAGCGCTACGGGACGGTGCCGGTCGCGCGACGCGTGGGAGGGCTCGCGGACAGCATCCAGGACGGCGTCACGGGGATCCTCTTCGACCAATACACCCCCGAGGCGTTCGCCGCCGTGTTGAGACGCGCGATCGCGATCTACGCGGACCGGCCGGCGTGGAAGGCGCTCGTGCGGAACGCCATGGCGCAGCCGTTCGGGTGGCAGGCGTCGGCCGAGCGCTACCACGACGTCTACCGCCGCGCGGCGCAGCACTAAGGGACCCGCATGGACTTCGTGCTCGGGCTGCACAGTCATCTGCCATACGTCCTGAACCACGGCCGTTGGCCGCATGGCAGCGACTGGCTCTGCGAGGCGGCGCTCGACACCTACCTGCCGCTCCTGGAAGAGCTCCGGGCCCTCGAGGGCGAGGGCGTCCCGGCTCCGGTGACGATCGGGTTCACGCCGGTGCTTGCCAACCAGCTCGCGAGCCCGCTGTTCCGGCGGGAGATGGACGCGTTCTTGGCCCAGCGGCTCGCGGCGTGCGAGGCGGCGCCAGCCTCGCTCGCGGCGACGGGCGATCAGGCGCTCCTGCCGCTCGTCGGATTCTGGAGGACGCGCTTCTGCCGCCTCGAGGCGCTCTTTCGCGCGATCGACGGTAACCTCGTGACCGCGTTCCGCGAGCTCGAAGACGCGGGCGCGCTCGAGATCATCGGGTCGGCGGCGACGCACGGGTATCTGCCGCTCTTGGCCCGAGACGAGAGCATCAGGCTGCAGCTCGACGTCGGACGGGAGGAGCACCGGCGTCTGTTCGGACGCGACCCGCGGGGCTGCTGGCTCCCCGAGTGCGCCTACCGCCCGGGCCGGGCTGGGCCCCCGCGACGGCCCGGGATCGAGACGCATCTCGCGGACGCGGGGTTCCGATACTTCTTCACCGACGCCCATCTCGCCCACGCGGGCGCGGCGCTCGGGACCTACGGCGAGGTCCCGCTCGGCACGGAGCGCTTCGACGTAGAGCGACACGACGCCGACACCCGAGACAGCGAGCCCGCGCGCCGCTCACCCAATCGCGCCTATCGGGTCACGCCGCCTGGAGCGCGAATGGTCGCAACCCTCGTGCGCGATCCGCGGGCGTCGATGCAGATCTGGAGCCGACATCACGGGTATCCGGGAGATGATGCCTACCTCGAGTTCCACAAAATGCGTTGGCCGGGCGGCCTCAAGCTCTGGCGGGTGAGCGGACCGAACGTCGATCTCGGCGGCAAGGGCCCCTACGACCCCACGCGCGCCGTCCACCGCGCCGAAGACCACGCCGGTCACTTCGTTGGTCTGCTTGCGCAGGCGGGGCAGGAGCGAGGCGTGATCGCAGCTCCGTTCGATACGGAACTCTTCGGTCACTGGTGGTTCGAGGGCGTGGGCTTCGTCGGCGCCGTCTATCGGCGCATCGCCAAGGACGCCGTGTTGCGTCCCGTGAGCGCGAGCGAGCACCTCGCGAGCTGTCCACCGGCGACGGGGCTCAGGCTCGCCGAAGGATCATGGGGTGCGAACGGCGATCACAGCATGTGGATGAACGCCCAGACGTCCTGGACCTGGCAACGGCTCTGGGCGCTGGAAGAGACCTTCTGGCGCGCGGCGCCTCGGGCACTCGCCGACCCCGCCGCGGCGCCCGTGCTTGAGCAGGCGGCGCGCCAGCTGCTCCTTGCCCAAGCCTCGGACTGGCAATTCATCATCTCGACCGGTGCCGCGACGGACTACGGCGAGCAACGCTTTACCCGCCATTGCGAGGATGCCGAAGCGCTGGTCAGGGCGCTCGGGACCCATCCTGCCGAGGGCCTCGCGCTCGCCGCGGCCCTGGACGAACGGGATCAGGTCTTCCCGAACGTCCTCGCCAGCGTGGCCGCCGTCCTCGCCCGGTGAGCCGGCCGCTGTCGGTCGTCATTCACGGCCACTACTACCAGCCCCCCCGCGAGAACCCCTGGCTCGACGTCGTCGAGCGGGAACCGTCCGCCGCGCCGTTTCACGATTGGAATCAACGGATCGACCGCGAGTGTTACCGCGCGGTCGCGGCGGCGCGACGCTACGCCTCCGATGGCCGCATCAGCGACATCGTGAACACGCTCGCGGCGACGAGTTTCGATTTCGGCCCGACGCTGCTCGAGTGGATGGAGCACCGGGCGCCGAGAACCTACGCCGCGGTGCTCGACGCGGACCGCGTGAGCCGGGCCGCTTACGACGGCCACGGCAACGCCATCGCGATGCCGTACCACCACACGATCCTCCCCCTCGCCTCGCGGCGCGACAAGGTAACCGAGGTCCGCTGGGGGATCGCGGACTTTCGCCGGCGCTTCGGCCGCGAGCCCGAAGGGATGTGGCTCCCGGAAACCGCAGTCGACCCCGAAACCCTGGACGTTCTCGCGGCCGAAGGCATCCGCTTCACGATCCTCGCCCCACACCAGGTGACGGGGGCGCCCACCGGCGGATATCCGGGCTGGTACCGCACGCCGAGCGGCCGCGCCATCGCCCTCTTCGTCTACGACGGCCCCATCTCCCACGACGTCGCTTTCGGCGGGCTCCTCCGCGACGCCGCGCGCTGGGCCGAACGCGTGCTCGCCCCTGATGACGCGGGACGGGACCGCGCGCTCGTATCGGTGGCGACCGACGGAGAGACCTACGGCCATCACCAGCATTTCGGCGAAGTGGCCTTGGCCTGGCTGCTCGGCGATCTCGAGCGGCGGGGCGTAAGGGTCGAGAACTGCGCGGCGTTCCTTGCGCGCCACCCCGCCGAGCAGGAAGTGCAGCTCGTCTCGCCGAGCTCCTGGAGCTGCCCGCACGGCGTCGAGCGCTGGCGCTCAGACTGCGGCTGCCGGATCGCGCCCGAGCGCCCGACGAACCAGCGCTGGCGCGCCCCCCTGCGAAAGGGCCTGGAAGACCTCGCCACCGGACTCCATGCGGTCTTCGAGCGCGAAGGACCGGGCTTGTTCTCGGATCCCTGGGCGGCCCGCGAGGGCTATGGTACGGTCGTGGCGAGCGACTCGGCGACGGTCACGAGCTGGGTCGCGGCCCGGGCCGACCGGGCCAAGGATGCAGCCGGCCGAATCCGGGCGGGCGAGCTGCTCGAGCTCGAACGAAACGCGCTGCGCATGTTCACGTCGTGCGGCTGGTTCTTCGACGACATCGCGGGGATCGAGGCGCAGCAGGTGCTGCGGTACGCGGCTCGCGCGATCGAGCTCGCGGAGCTCGGAGCCCCGGCCCTCGAGACGCGGCTGCTCGACACTCTGGCGACCGCCCAGAGCAACGACCCCGCAGCCGGGACGGGTGCCACACTCTACCGCACGGCCGTGAAGCCCAAGCATCCCGCGCCGCTCCGCGTGGCCGCGGCCGCCGCGGCCTGGCGCACGCTCGTGCCCACGGGTGCTGCACCCGTGACCGGGTACACGGTCTCGGCCCAGGGCGACCGCTATACCGTGACGCATCTGCGCACGGGGCGCGCGTACGCGTTCGACGCGACCGTCGAACACCCGGAAGCCGCTCGCTTCGTGTGTCACGTGACGACTGGGGAGGCGAGCACGACGCTCGAGCTCGGAGATTTGCCGGAGACCGCGCGTGACGCGATCCGGAGCGAGACTTCACGGGTGCTCGTCAAACGTTGTTTTTCACCGGAAGAGGCGCGGGCACTGGCCGCGGGTGACGTTACACTCCCCCGAGTCAGCGCGCGGGCACTGTTGCGGGCCGTGTCCGCGCTCGAACGCGATCAGTCGGCCGGGGCTCTGGCCCTGGTGTCCGATCTGACCGATCTCCTCGCCTTGGTCGGCGACCACATTCCCTTCGACGTCCAGACCGTCTTTGCGCGGCTTCGCGACGCGTCGAGCCCCGAGACCCGCGCGCGCCTCGCCCCGGTCGCATGGCGTCTCGGGTTCACCGAGGACCGGTGATGGAGCCCATCCGCTTCGTGTTCGGCGTCCATTTCCACCAGCCGGTGGGCAACTTCGACAACGTCTTCGAGCACCACATGCGGGAGGTTTATGCGCCGTTTCTCGAGCGGCTCGCCGAGCGCGACTTCTTCCCGATCGTGCTCCATATGTCGGGGCCATTACTGGAATGGCTGGACGCCCACGAGTCGCGCTACCTCGATCGGATCGGCATGCTGGCGAGCGACGGGCTCGTCGAGATCCTGACGTCGGGGTTCTACGAGCCCGTCCTGGCGGCGCTGCCGCGCGCCGATCGCGCGGAGCAGATCGCCTGGATGAGCGAGGCGATCAGGCACCGCTTCGGCGTCGATCCGCACGGGCTGTGGCTCACGGAGCGGGTCTGGGAACCCGAGTTGGCCGCGGATCTGGCGGACGCCGGGGTCCGCTACGCGCTGGTCGACGACCGGCATTTCCTCGTCAGCGGGATCCCGCGAAGCGCGCTCCACGCCCCCTGGTGGACGGAGAGCGACGGTCGGCGCCTCGCCGTGTTCGCGATCGACGAGCGTCTCCGCTACCTCATTCCCTTCCAGCCCGCGGCGGCGACGGCCGAGTATCTGCGCTCGCTCCGCGCGCAGGGTCGGGAGCTCGCGGTGCTCGTCGACGACGGGGAGAAGTTCGGCGGGTGGCCGGGAACGAAGGAGTGGGTGTACGACCGAGGGTGGCTGACCGAATTTCTCGACACGCTCGAAGCGCTCCGAAACGCCCACGAGGTCAGGCTCTCGACCCTCACGCACGCCCTCGCCGAAGTGCCGAGCGGGGGCCTCGTGTATCTGCCCACGGCTTCCTACCGCGAGATGGAAGGCTGGTCGCTGCCGCCTGACGCGGCGCGTCGCCTTGTCCATCTCGAGCAGGATCTAGGGCCGGCGCGGCTCGATAGCCCGGATGGCGCGCTCGTCCGGGGCGCCCATTGGCGCAACTTCTTCGTCAAGTACTCCGAATCGAATCGAATGCACAAGAAGGCCCAAGCGCTCTCCGCCTTGTGCCGGGCACGCGGGAATCCATCCACCGCCCGCCGCGCGATCGGGCGCGCCGAATGCAACGACGCCTACTGGCACGGGGTCTTCGGAGGGCTTTACCTGCCCCACCTCCGGGATGCCATCTGGCGGAACCTCGCGATCGCCGAGCGCGAGCTCCGCGCCGGCGAACCACTTGCCGTCGAACGGCTCGACTTGGACGGCGACGGGATCGAGGAATTGTGGGTGCACTCGAGCAGGTTTTCGGCGCTCGTGAGCCCCGCGCGGGGCGCGCGGATCGAGGAGTACACGGTCTTTCATCAGGAGATCAACTACGCGAACGTGCTGACCCGCCGGCGCGAAGCCTATCACGAACTCGCCCCCGCAAATCACGCGACCGAGCCTTCATCGGGAACCCCGAGCATCCACGACATCGAAAAGAGCCTGCGGCTGTCGCGTCTGCCGCCTGCAGACCAGGACGATCGCGCAATGTTTGTGGACCGCGTGCTACCGGCGGGCTTGGCACTCGAGGACTACGCTGGGGCCGAATACGCACCGCTCTCCGCGCTTGGGCGGACGCACTTCGTCACGGACATCCGCGCCGAGCCCCACGAGGTGGAGCTCGTGTGCCGTCTGCCCTCAGGCGAGTGGGGCTTTGAGAAGCGGATCCGCTTCACCGAGGCCGGCGCCTTGACGGTAAGCTACCGCTGGGATCCGGAGGCGTTTTTCCCCGACGGGGTTTTTGCCCCCGAGATTTCGATCGCGCGGGCGCTCGATTTGGGCTACTCACCGACCCCCGACGTCTGGGCGTTCCCCATCACCACCCTCTCCAAGTCCGAGCGGGGCTTCGACGAAACCGTACAGGGTCACTCCCTCACGCCGCGTTGGCCGACGCTCGTGGGGGCGGCCCGGGTCGAGGTGACACCGGTCCAGCCGTGAAGCTCGCGGTTCTCGCCGATTACTTCGCCCGCCTCGAGGCGAGCGGGCGACGCTTGACGGCGGTGACGCTCGTGGCCGAGCTCCTCGGCCGCCTGACCGAACGGGAGCTCGAGCCGGTCGTGAACCTGCTGCAGGGCCAGCTCAGACCTCCCTACGAGGGCGTCGAGTTCGGGGTGGGAGAGCGGATGCTCACCGAGATTCTCGCCTCGGCGTACGGCGTGTCGCACACGCTCGTCACGAAACGGTACAAGCGGGCGGGAGACTTGGGGCTCGTTGCCGAGGCCCTGGCCCCGGAGGGGCCAGCGGGACTCACCGTTTCGACCGCGGTCCGCGCCTTGGAAGAGATCGCCGCCGCAGGGGGCACCGGCTCGATCGAACGTCGCGTGGCGCTCGGGGCGGCCCTGCTCAAGCGCGCGGGCGCTCGCGAGGCCCGATATCTCGTGCGCGTTCTCCAGGGGCGGCTGCGACTGGGCATCGGGGACGCCACGATCGTCGAGGCTGCAGCACTGGGCGCGCTCGGCAGCCGCGCCAAGAAGGCCGTAGTCGAACACGCCTACAACGTGCGCTCCGATCTGGGCGGTGTGGTACGGCTCGCGTACGCGCGCGGCGAGCGGGCGCTGCTCGGGATCGGCCCAAAGGTGGGCGTGCCCGTGCGGCCGGCCTTGGCCCAGCGGCTCCCCTCGGCCGAGGCGATTCTGGCCCGGCTCGGCACGGCGGCCGTGGAACCGAAGTACGACGGCTTCCGGCTCCAGCTGCACCGCGACGGCAAGCGCGTATGGGCCTTCAGCCGGCGCCTCGAAGACGTGAGCGAGATGTTCCCCGACCTGGTCCAAGGCGTGCGCCGGCAGATCCGCGCGCGCACAGCCATCCTCGAGGGAGAGGCGGTGGTCTACGATCCGACCACGGGCCGCTTCCTTCCCTTCCAGGTGACGATCACCCGCAAGCGAAAGCACGGCGTCCGAGAGGCCGCGGCACGACACCCGCTCAGGCTCCTTGCGTTCGACCTCCTCTACGCAGGCGGGCGCGATTACCTCCACGCGCCACAGCGGGAGCGGCACCGCAAGCTCGCGGCCTTGGTGCGGTCGACTTCAGGCGACCCCGTGGTGGTCACGGACGTTCTCGAGACGAGTGACGCCGCCGAACTCGAGCGGTACTTCACCACGATGCTGCACCGGGGCTTGGAGGGCGTCGTGGCGAAACGCCCCGATGCTCCCTATCGCGCGGGGGCCCGGGGCTACGATTGGATCAAGCTCAAACGAGCCTACCAGTCGAAGCTGCGGGACACCGTGGACGTCGTGCTGGTCGGGTACCTCGCGGGGCGCGGCAAACGCGCGCGATTGGGCGTCGGGTCGCTTCTCGCGGCCGTCTACGAACCCACCGGAGATCGCTTCCGCACGGTCGCGAAGATCGGCTCGGGGCCTTCCGAGACCGAATGGAAGGCTCTCAAATCGAGACTGGACCAGGACGCTCGAGCGACCAAACCCGCGCGCGTCGATTCGCTCATCACGCCGGACGTATGGGTCGAGCCGCGACTCGTGGTCGAGGTGCTCGCCGACGAGATCACGCGCTCCCCGCGGCATACGTGCGGCAAGGCCGGTTCGGCTCCGGGCTACGCCCTTCGTTTCCCGCGCATGCTCAGCGTACGAAGCGACCGCTCCCCGGAGGACGCGTCGACCGAGCGCGAAGTGATCGATCTCTTCCTGATGCAGCGTACGCCGTAGCGACCCGCAGGACGCGGCCCGGGTTACATTGGGCGCAGGTGGTTGTAAACGTTCCGACTCCGTTCGAGAGGGGCTTATGCAGGTCCGTCAGGTTGCCGAAACCCTCACACGCGCGCTCGGTCTCGACACAACACCAATCGGTGTTGCCCGCGCCGACGCGCCCCCGGCCGGCGTCCCCGTGTTCCCGGACGCCGTGCCCTCCGCGTGCACGCTGTGGCGGCGGGCCGAGCAGGGGGTGTTCTACGCATCCGCCGCCCGGCACTTCAATTGTCCGGTGGGCGCCATGGTGATGGGCTTCGACCTCACGGCCGATTTGAAACAGCAATTGATGGGCCTCGTGGGCATGATGGTGAGCGAGGGGTACCTCGGGCAGGAGGAAGCTGCGCATATCCCGGCACTTCCGACCGCCCGGGTGGGGGCGGTCTACGGTCCGCTGGCCGCGTTTCCGATCGAGCCGGATTTCGTGCTGATGTGGCTTGGGCCAAGCCAGGCGATGATCGCGGCCGAGGCCGCGGGGTCTTGTGACTGGACGCGCGCCCAGCCTCCCGGGGTGCTCGGCCGGCCCGCCTGCGCCGCCCTGCCCGTGAGTGGCGCACGCGGCGGCCTCGCGCTCTCGCTCGGGTGCACGGGGATGCGCACGTTTACCGAGGTCGCCCGGGACCGTATGCTCGCCGTCGTGTCCGCGGCCAACATCGAGGCCTTCGAACGCGCGCTCGATGCGGCGGTCGCGGCGAATCGGTCGATGGCGGCCTTTTACGAGCGACGCAAGAGAGAGGTCGCCTAGCCGGCGGGGAAGCTCGCCACAGGCCCTTCATGGACGAAGCCCGCATTCGCCAGTTGCTCACGGAGCTGCACGCGGAACTCAAGGCCGCGCAGCCCGTCGATGCCCGCACGCGCGAGCTCTTGACCGAGCTCGGCAACGACATTCAGGCGATTGGCGGCGGGGCGACTCCCGACCGCTACCGGAGCCTCCGCGGCCGCCTCGAGGAGGCGACGGCCGCTCTCGAGGCCACACACCCCAAGGTGACTACCGCGATCGAGCGTGTGATCGACACGCTCGCGTTCTTCAACATCTGAACGAGCGCTACCGGCGCTTCGAGGCCGGTCGCTTCGCCGCCTGGCGACGTGATGGCCGGCGACGCACGACCTTCGCGCGGGCCGTCGGGATCACGAGGATCGAGCTCGGCAGCGCGTTCAGCAGCCGCTCCGTCGTCGAGCCCACGAGCAGTCGGTCCACCCAGTTCTTGCCGTGCGATCCCACGACCACAAGATCGGCCGGCCAACTCGTCGCCTCAGTCGCGAGAACGTCCGGAGCGATGCCCGTCCGGAGCAGGTGATCCGTTCCCGGCATGCGCGACCGCTTCATCAGCGCGTCGAACGCCACGCGGGAACGCTCGTCGTAGCCCTGCTGATCGACGGGAGCCACCGGCAGATAGAAGAGGTGGAGCGGCTCCACCACGTGGATGGCCCGGACATGCGCGCCGAGGGTCTTGGCCCACTGCCGGGCGGCCTCGAGCACGGGGTTCGAGGCCTCGGAGAGATCGACGGACGCGAGGATGTGGGCGATCGGTTTCGCGGACCCTCCCACGACGAGGAGGGGCACGTCGAGGGCCCGGACCAGGTAATGCGCCGTGCTTTGGCCGAGACCCCGCGCGAGCGCCGTGTGATGCTTGCCGCCGAGCACGACGAGCTCCGCACCCCGTTCGCGCGCCACTTCGGCAATCGCCACCGCCGCCACCCCGGTTCGAACCTCGAGCGTCGCCTTGACCCCGGGCAGCGCGTCATGCAGGAAGCGCTCGACCTGCTCTCGCGCGTCCTGGACCAAGAGTTCATAGACTTCGGGTTGGACGACCGGCGTGTCGTTCAACCCTCCCGCGATCCACATGTCGGGCACCGAGTACACCGGCACGAGCTGCGCACGCACCCGCTCGGCCAGCCGCGCCGCGACCTCGAGCGCGCGCCGCGCCTCCGCGGACCCGTCAACACCGACCACCATCGATTTGCGTGCCATGCCCCCTCCTCGTGCGTTCGAAATTGCGGGTTCCGAAAGTAACCCCAGACCAAGCCGTATCCCCTGCGGTAAAGATGTGGCAGCGAGCCCTCACGCGCCCGTGACCCGGAGCCGCTAGGTTAGCCCGGATCGAGACTTGGTGTGAAGCTGTCGACCGTGCGTGCACGCTCCGATTCCGAGGATCCAAACCTGCGAGTACTTACCGTGAATACGGGGTCCTCGAGCCTCAAGGCGGGCGTGTACGCATTCGACCGTACGGAGCGGGCGGTCGCGAGCGTCGACGCCTCAGGATTCGGAAGCCCCGAGGCCCGCTTTCGAGCCACGCGAGATGAGTCGATCGACCGGCCGCTCGACCCGCCCGATCACGACACGGCGCTCCGCGCACTCCTCGAGTTTCTGGCCAACGACCTGGCCGCCGACGCGATCGGTCATCGGGTGGTCCACGGGGGGCGCGACCACGGCGAGCCCGCGCGCGTGACGCCCGCGCTCCTCGACTCGCTCGAGCGGCTCGTCCCCCTGGCACCGAACCACCTCCCGCAGGCAATCCGCGCGATGCGGGCCCTGGCCAACGCCTATCCTTTGACCCCGCAGGTCGCCTGTTTCGACACCGCGTTCCACCGGAGCATGCCTGCGGTGGCGCGGCGCTACGCCCTGCCCGACTCGATCGTCGAAACGGGCGTCGAGCGCTATGGCTTCCACGGCCTCTCCTACGAGTCGATCCTCGAGGAGCTCAAGCGCGTGGCACCCGCCGAAGCGCTCGGCCGCCTCATCATCGGGCACCTCGGCAACGGGGCGAGCTTGGCCGCGCTGCGGGGCGGAGCGAGCGTCGACACCACCATGGGCTACTCGCCCGAGGGCGGGCTCGTCATGGGTACCCGGCCGGGCGACCTCGACCCGGGCGTGTTTATTCATCTTCTCGGGCTGGGCATGTCGCGGGACGACATCCAGACGCTCTTCGCCGAGCGGTCGGGGCTCCTCGCGGTCTCGGGGCGCTCTGACATGCGGGAGCTCCTCGCCAGAGAGGCTCGCGACCCGCGCGCCGCTTTGGCGGTCGAGCTCTTCTGCTACCAGACGCGCAAGTTCATTGGCGCGCTCGCGGCCGTGCTGGGCGGGCTCGACACGCTCGTGTTCACGGGCGGGATCGGCGAGCATTCTCCCGCCATCAGGGCGCGCATCGTCCGCGATCTCGAGTTCTTGGGTGTAGAGATCGATCCGCACGCGAACGAGCAAGCCGTCCTGTCGCCGCCCGGCGCCCGAGTCACGGTGCGGGTCATCAAATCGGACGAGGACCGTATGATCGCCCGGCATACGCGGGACGTGGTCACCAAGGAGCACGCTTGAGCCCCATCGTCCCGTCGCGTCTTGCGGCGCTCGACCGATACTGGCGCGCCGCGAACTATCTCTCGGTCGGTCAGATCTATCTGCAGGCGAATCCCCTGCTCCGCCAACCGCTCGCGCCCGAGCACATCAAGCCGCGCCTCCTCGGCCACTGGGGCACGTCCCCAGGGCTCAATTTCATCTACGCGCACCTGAACCGGCTGATCCAGGACACCGACGCCCCGGTCCTCTTTCTTGCCGGGCCCGGCCACGGCGGTCCCGCCGTCCTCGCCAACGTGTACCTCGAGGGCACCTACTCCGAGGTCTATCCCCACATCACAGAGGACACGGAGGGACTCACCCGCTTCTTCCGCCAGTTCTCGACGCCGGGCGGCGTGCCGAGTCACGTGAGCGTGCCGACGCCCGGGTCGATTCACGAAGGCGGCGAGCTCGGGTATGTCCTCGTGCACGCATTCGGCGCGGTGTTCGACGATCCGGATCTGATCGCCGCCGCGGTGGTCGGCGACGGTGAGGCCGAGACCGGGCCGCTTGAGGGGTCGTGGAAGAGCGTGACGTTCCTGAACCCGGCCCGCGACGGCGCCGTGCTGCCGATCCTCCATCTCAACGGGTACAAGATCGGCGGCCCGACGGTGCTCGGCCGAAAGGACGACCGCGCGATAGCCGAGCTGCTCAGCGGCCACGGCTATGACCCCCGGTTCATCGCGGGCGACGACCCGGCCACGATGCACGCCGCCTTCGCTCAAGCGCTCGACTTGGCCTATGCGGATATCCGCGCCCTTCAGGCCGCGGCCCGGAGTGGCCGCGGCTACGGCGCCTGGCCCGCGCTCGTGCTGCGCACGCCCAAGGGATGGACGGGTCCAAAAACCGTCGACGGCGTGCCGATCGAAGGCACGTTCCGAGCGCACCAGGTGCCGATCACCGGTGTCCGCGAGAACCCGGCGCACCTCGCCCTGCTCGAGCAGTGGATGCGGAGCTACGCCCCCGAGGAGCTGTTCGATGCGAACGGGCGCCTCGACCGAGCGCTCGCGAGCCTGGCCCCCCGGGGCGATCGGCGCATGGGCGCCCTGCCGCAGGCCAACGGGGGCCAGGTGCTTGTGCCGCTCGACGTTCCGGATGTGAGCCGATACGCGGCCGCCGTCACGAGTCCCGGCACGGAATTCCGCCCGTCCACCCGTGCCCTCGGGGCACTGCTGCGCGACGTGTTCGTCCGGAACGCCGCGACAAGAAACTTCCGGCTCTTCTGCCCGGACGAAACCGCATCGAACCGACTCGATCCGGTCTTCGAGGTGGAGCAGCGCTGTTTCGGGGGGCGCGTCGAGTCGGGCGATGACCACGTGTCGCCCCAGGGCCGCGTGATGGAGGTGTTGAGTGAGCACCTCTGCCAGGGATGGCTCGAGGGCTACGTCCTCACGGGCCGGCACGGGCTGTTCGCGACCTACGAGGCGTTTGCCATGGTCTCGGCGTCGCTCACCGTACAGCACGCGAAATGGCTCGAGGAGATGATCACGCTGCCGTGGCGGCGGCCCGTGGCGTCGCTCAACGTCCTTCTCACATCGACCTGCTGGCGCCAGGACCACAACGGGTTCAGCCACCAGGGCCCGGGCTTGATCGACGTCGTGCTTTCGAAACGCGGCACGGTCGCGCGCGTCTACCTACCGCCCGACGCGAACTCGCTGCTTTCGGTCGCGGACCACTGCCTCCGCAGCCGGAACTACGTGAACCTGATCGTCATCGACAAACAGCCCCAGCTCCAGTGGCTCGACCTGGACGCCGCGCGCGAGCACTGCCGCCGTGGCGCGTCAGTCTGGGATTGGGCCTCGACCGATGCCAGCAATCCCGAGGTCGTCCTCGCCGCGGCGGGCGACATCATGACGCTCGAAATAGTGGCCGCCGCGGCCTTTCTCCGCCGGCACGCTCCCGACCTGAGAGTGCGGGTCGTCAACGTCGTCGATCTCATGACGCTCTACGCCCCCGACGTGCACCCGCACGGGGTCTCGGACGCCCGGTTCGTCGAGCTGTTCACGGCGGACCGGCCCGTCATCTTCGCCTTTCACGGCTACCAGCGCGCGATCCACGAGATCGTCCACGGCAGGCCCCATGCCGAGCGGTTCCACGTGCGGGGGTTCAATGAGCAGGGGACGACGACGACGCCGTTTCAGATGGTGGCCATGAACGGCGTGAGCCGTTTCCACCTGGCCGAAGAGGCGCTGCGGCGCACGCGCGGGACGTCCGCGGTGATCGAGCAGTGCCGCGCGGAGCTCGCAAGCGCTACCGCATACGCCCGCACGCATTTCGAGGACCCGCCGGCGTTGCGCGACTGGACATGGCCGGGCTGACCTGGCGCTAGGCGTTCGGCATCGCTTGCAGCCGATCAGTGAGCCGGGCCGAGCGCTGGATCGGTTGCTTGCAGGTCGGGCACACGGCGAATCGCCGGCAGCGGTCGAGGTACTCGGCCACCGCCCGCACGTAGGCGGCGTGACTCCAGGTGAGTGGCGAGACCGAGAGCGGCTCGCCCGTGTAGGGGTGAAGCTGCTCGGCCATGACGCCGGACGCGAGCGCGCGGTCGGCCGCCCACTCGAGGAGTTTGCGGCCGTGGTCTAGCTCTTCCTGGGTCTCGGCGCAGAGCAGGCGGTAGCGGGCGAGCCATAGGGTCGAGAGGAACCACGGGTTCCCCGGGACCTTGCGCGTGTCGACCTTCTCGATCTGGTGGTAGGGATCGTTCTCGTAACGCGCCAAGCCCCCCACGTCGGTCTGCACAGTCAGGCGCTCCTCGACCTGTTTCATCGTCGACGCAGCGTGCGGGTCGCGGGGAGCAAGTGCCCCGAACTCGACCAGGCCGAAGAGGCTCGAGTCGATCGTCATGTCGAGCGTGTAGGCGTGGGGTCCCGGCACCGCCATCCGCGCGAACCGCTGCTCCTGCTCGTTCCAGAGCACCGTGTGCAGACCTTCGAGCATGCGCTCGGCCCCGCTCCGGTAGCGCCGCGCCCGCTCCATTTCCCCAAACGCCTCGGTGATGCGCGCGGCCGCGCGCAGGGCCGCGATGACGGCCGCCACCGTGAAGGCGTGCACGCCCCAGCGCTCTTCCCACACGTCGTAGGACGGCAGGGGGAGGCCCGTCGCGGGGTCGACGAAGGAGAGCATGAAATCGGCCGGCCGCGTGACGAGCGGACGATAGAAGGGCGCCGTCTCCTCGATGCGCTGGTAGAGCTCGAAGTACTGCCACAGGGCCCAGACGAGCAGCGCCGTCTCGTCCTCCTGGATCGGCAGGACCGCCTTGCCGTCGCGGAGGTAGCCGTGCCACGAGGACGCGAGCGTGCCGTCGGCGTTGTACTTGTGCCGCACGAAGCCGTTCGGAGAGATGATCCGCGCGCAGAACTCGAGGAACTTCTGCGCCACGGCCCCGTGGCCCGCCCGGAGCAGCGACACGGACACGAGGGCGCCGTCGCGCGGCCACATGTAGGAGTACGTGTCGCGCGCGAAGTTGATGATGTCCGAATCGTTGGCGGCGAGCACCGCGCCCTGGTTGTCGATCTGGGAACGGATGATGAGCAGGCTCTGCCGGTACCGCTCGACGATCGGCGCGGACAGGTCCCCGTGCCCCCGGCGGTCCTTCCCCACCCAGAGTTTCCAGTACTGGCGCGTCCGCCGGAGGAGCTCCTGGGGCGTCTTGTCCCGGATCACCTCGTTGCCGACCGACACCTCTCGGAAGTCCTTGCCCGCGACCATCCAGTAGTCGAGCTCGCCCGTGCCGTGCGCCGACACTTGCAGGAAGACGCCCAGCACGGAGTCGACCGACCCCTGCGCGATCGGGTTGCCGCTCAAGAGCCCGTCCTCCGCATCGCGCCACGTGCCTTCTCGGCCTTCGATCCCTTTTTGGCCGCACGCGAAGTGCCGGACCCCGGTCGTTCCGTTGGCGGAACAGCTGATCAGGAAGTAGCGGTCGTCCTTGTAGTGCAGCAGGGCGTCCACTTCGGGGGAGTAGAGCGCCGTGTCGCCGACCCCCGTTTCGAGGATCTGGAAGTCGTGGTGGAAGAAGAGGCGGATCTCGCGCGGCCGGTCCGATTCGTTGCGGACGTGGATGTGGCGGAGGAAGATGTTCTCAAAGAAGTCGACCGCGTCGGCGCACTCAAGGGCCACGCCGAGCCCCGCGTGGCGGGCGTGGACGTCCGTGACCATCGTCTCGGCCCCATACCGGAGGTCAGGCGCCCAGTCGGGGCCCATCCAGCTGAACTGTCCGTCGACCCAGACGCCTAGCCTGAACGCCTGGCCGTTCGCGTGGTTCTCCTGCCCCACGTGCGGGAAGAAGATGTCGCGGACACGGTACTCGCGATCGAAGGCGACAAGGAGGGACCCGTTCGAGAGCGGGAGGTCGCGCGGCATCGGTGCAGGTCCTCAACCGTAGGTGAGCGTGTCACGATACGCGCCGCCAGGTCGCCAACGCCCCCAACCCCCGGACACGCTCCTACAATATGCGCCTAACCGCGGCTGCTCGGGCGCGAGACCGGATCAGCGGTCCCGTCCCTTTTTGAGGGCGGGGTCTAAGGACCAGACCGGTCTTCGCCAGGGCTTCGGTCGACCAGGCCGTCCCGCTCGACCGCGGCCCCGGCAACCCGCTCGAAGCGTGCCTCGAGCTTCGTCGCCTGCTTCGCGCTTTCCTCAAACTGCTTCGCGGCATTGCCCAGGTGCGCTCCGACCTTCTCGAACGCCGCCCAGAACGTGCCGAATTGCTGGCCCAGGCCGCCCAGCTCCGCCTGGATCTCCCGGGCATGCTCCTCGACCTTCATCCCTTTCAGGCCGTGCAGGATGACGAGGAGATAGGCGTAGAACGTGTGAGGGGACACGGGAATGACCCGGCGGGCGAGCGCGTAACTGAACACGCTCGTGCCTTCGTCGGCGGGAGTGCCCAAGGTCGCCTCGTAGTAGACGCTTTCGGCCGGGAGGTACATGAGGGCGAACTCATAGCTGCCCTCTTCGGGGCGGATGTACTTGTCGGCGATCTCGTCGATTCGCCCTTTGAGCGACCGCGCGAAGGCGCGCCGCTCGCGGTCTCGGTCTGCGCCCGTCGCCCCAAGCATGCGCTGGTAGGCCTCGAGCGGGAACTTCGCGTCGATCGGCACGAAGCGCTCGCCCAAATGCACGACCGCGTCCACCCGCTCGCCTGAGCGAAACGTGTGCTGCATCCCGTAGGCGCTGAGAGGAAGGATCTGGTGCAAGAGCTCTTCCAGCCACACCTCGCCCAACGTCCCCCGCAACCGCGGCACCTGGAGCAGCTGCTGTACGTCGACCACGGCCTCGCCCACTTGCTCGAGCCGTTTGGTCGCGGCGCCGAGCTCACCGAGGCGCTCGCGCACGTCGGCGAGTGCCCGCGCCTGCTCAGCCGTCCCTTCCGCGAGCGTCCTCGGCAGCGCCTGCTGCGCGCCGAGCAGGGCGTCGAGCCGGCTCCGGAGCTCGATCAACTGCTGCTGGAGCAAGGAGTCGCCCCCGCCGCGGCGCGCGAGTACGGCGATGAGGGCCCCGGCCGCGACGCCGAGTATGACGAGAACCGCGGTCGTCACCGCACCCCTGCGGCATGGGCGCTAGCGGTCCCGACTGGTCGCCGCTCCTCGCTTCGCTTCGTAGAGCAATTGATCTGCGACACGCAGTAAGTCCTCAGCCGCTGCCCCATCGATCGGGTAGAGCGCCACCCCGACACTGACGCTGAGCCGCGGAGGCTCGGGATCAGCCGCCACGCCCGAGCGCACGCGCTCGGCCACTTGGAAGGCGGCCGGGCCTTGGGTCTCGGGAAGGACCAGGGCGAATTCGTCTCCCCCAAACCGCGCCGCCGTGTCCACCGCCCGGGAGGAGGCGCGCAGCACCTCCGCCACCCGGAGCAACGCGCTGCTCCCCACGATGTGTCCATACCGGTCGTTGATCCTCTTCAAGCCGTCCAAGTCGAGGAGCACCACGGCGAACGGTCGGGCCGTCCGACCCGAGCGCTCGATCTCGCCCTCGAGCACGCGCACGAATTCGCGGTAGTTGGCGAGGCCCGTCAAGGGGTCCCGCACCGCGAGCTGTCGCAGCTGGTCCACAGCCTCGGTCCGCTCGGCCACGACAGCCGCGACGATGAGGGTCATCACGGCACTGGCCCCGAGAAAGGCCTGTAGGAGGAGCAGGGACTCGTTCGCGGACCCGCGCACGAAGGGCCCCCCGCCCCCGAGCGTGCCCCACACGGCGACCCCTGCGAGCACGAGCATGCCGGTCGCCGCATCCCGGAGCCCGAGCCGCAGGGCGGCCCAGAGGAGGAACGGGATACACAGGAACTCAAGCGGGTAGTGCCGCGCGCCGATCGGGGCGTGCGCGCCGAACACAAGCCAGCCAATACAAGCGAGCCCGAGACCCACGCCCGCGGCTTCCCAGGCCCTACCCGTCCGCTTGAGCCGTGTCGCCCAGAGGATGAGCACCGGTGCCACGAGCACGTCCCCGACGGCGTCACCGAGCCACCACGTGAGCCAGATCGGCCCGTATTCGGGCCACGGGGCGAAACCCCCGAGCGAAAGGCTCGTCACGCCGATCGTGGCGCTGATCGCGGTGCTGAGTCCCGCGGCGAGAAGCAGGAAGCGGGCGATGTCAGGCGAGCGTTCGAGCGTTAGCCGACCGTGCGCGAACCGACGCACCAGGTATGCGCCGACCAGGCCTTCGAGCGTGTTCCCCAGGGCGATCCCGAGGGACGTAGCGACGGTGCCCGCGGTGGTGAGGTTCGCGAAAAAGGCGCCGGCGAAAACGCCCGGCCACACCCAATCACCGAGGAGGAGGAAGGCGGCGAGTGCAATCCCGGACGGGGGCCAAATGGGGGTGGCGCTGGGATGCAGGAACGCCACTCGCAACCCGAGCTTCGCGGCCGCGAAGTAGGTAGCGGCGAGGACGAGCGGGACGACGATGTGCTTCGAGCGAAGGGAAACAGCCATACCCCACCTCCGCGGGGCTCGCCAAGGCCATGGGCGAGGTCTCCCACCGGTATACGCTCGCAAACTAGGCTCCGCTCCATTGTGCGCCACGTCACCGGCCGGCGGGCCGCCCGGCCCGTTGTGACGCGCCTAACAGACGGGGTTCGGCGCCCCGTGCCTAATTGCTTACCAAGCCCCCAAGCCTAGACCCCGCCCACAATGAGGGGACGTGATGGCCGAGCCTACGCAGCCGATCGAAGCGGACGCGCACCTGGTGGAGAGGATCGCTAGGGGCGACCGGTCGGCGCTGGCGGAGCTCGCGCTCCGCCACGGGAAGACGGTGTACGCGGTCGCCTACTCCGTACTCTTCGATCCCGAAGCGGCCGACGAGGCCGTTCGGGCGACCTTTCGGGAGGTCCGGCGCTCGGCGCGCTTCTTCGACGCGAAGCGCCGGAGCGTGCAGCGGTGGATCGTCGAGCTGGTCCGCCGCATCGCGACGGGCCGGGTATTTCCTGAAGCCCAGCCAAGTGGGCGGCCCCATCAAGCAATGCAGTTGCGTATGTTGGAGCCGCAGCCTGGCTGTGCCGAGGCCAGCGCCGCGCGTTCCTCTCCTTCCGGGAGTAGGGCATGACCGCTGTCGAAGCGTGGAAGTGGGCGCGGGTCCGCGGCGACGTCAATTGCCGCCTGCGTCGCGGCGCGTGGTATCGGGTGCTCGCCTTGACCCAGGACGACGTCGTGCTCGACGTGCATCACGAGCCGCGCCCCGTGCAGCGCACCATGGTGCGCCTCGTGCCCTCGCGGCCCGCGCGCTGGTCGGTCGTCTCCCGACCGGCAGACGCCGTCCAGCTGCCGGTGTCCTGGGGCGTGAAGTACGGCGTGTGCCCCGTCTGCCAGACTCGCGCAGGACTCGAGAGTCTTGCGACCGCGAAGCGCTGCGAGCGCTGCAGCGGACTCTTCCCCATCGACTGGGACGAACTCTAAGCCTGGCCGTCCCGCTCTACTTGAAGCTCGCCTCGATCCCGTCGAGCGTGTGAACCAGGTCGGTGCCGAAGTAATACTCCAGCTCTCCGCGTAAGCCCCGGTACAAGGTCGGCCCCGTGTCGAGACACACGAGGCTGTTGTCGTCCACCTCGGGCGCCGTCGTCAGCGTGCCGTCCGCGAACGTGAGCGGAAACAGACAGTCCACGATCGGCTTGAGCTCGTGATAGTCGAGACCGCGCTCGAGACAGAACGCGTGGATCCTGCACCCCCGCCCTGCGCGGTCGAGAAAGACGCAGGCGCCATTCGTGACGCGCGTGCGCACCGAGCCGCCGCCCGGCATCTCGTTGTCCCGCGTGATCGTCCGGCGGAACCACTGCCGTCTGGGAATCCCGGTGTAGGCCGCGAGGGCCGGGGCATGCGCCTTGATCACACGCAGGTGGGCGAGGTCCACGTCCACGCCGTGCGAGCAGCACCAATCGTGACAGAAAGAACAGGCCATGCAGTCGGTGAAATACCGTCGCTGGAAGATCACGGACTCGACCGACGTGAGAACGGGAACACCGTAGCGTGATACGAACGGCCGCGGTAGCGACAGGGGCGAGCTCGCGTAGATCGGCCGGGCCGTCCGCCGCGCTTTCGGCTTGGGCTTCGAAGTCTTCACAGAGCCTCGTCTCGGTCGTGGAATGCTCTCGCCGTCTGGCTCGCGAGGGGCTGGGCCCACGCGACGCTACAAGATGCTAGCGCGCCCAAGAAGTCTCGGGAACGGCAAGCGGCGCGAGGTCGCCGGGTCGGCTCAGGGTGGGAGAGCCGTCGCAGGGAGGGGGGAGGCTACAGCACCCTGCGAGATCGCGAAACGCCCGGCGGCCGCGCGCCGCGGTGGGGTCTTGGCGAAGAAGGGGTTAGACGCTCGACTGCCGTCCCGAGTCGTCTAGCTCCGAGCGATGCTATCGAAATCCGAGAGGCCAGCCTCCGATCACCAGTTGGCAGTCGAGCCGCACGTCGCCCAGCACTTGCCGGACGGCCCGTTCGGCGGCCCGGCGCTCGGCGGGCGAGGCGACCCGGCCGTGGAGCTCGATCGCCGCGTCGCGAACAACCACGCGTACGCGTCTACCGTCTCGCCCCAGCCAGCGCGCGAGCGATCGCAGCACGGCCGCCTTGGCCTGCGGCCCCGCCGGGCGGGCGGGCACCGTGATCCGGTTCAGGACACCTCGAACGCCGATCAGCGTCGAGATCGCCGCTTCCGCCGCCGCCCGATCGGCGTCCTTGTCCACGCCGCCGGTGAGAATCACATGCCCGTCCAGCACGTCGGCCGTCACACGGCCCGGGGGTACGCGGCTGTCCCAGCGCAACACGTTCGTCACGATCGGGAGCAGGGCCTCATCGGACCAGGCGTTTGACGGCGTAGGCACCACCACGATCAGGTCGTCGATCCGCTCCAGGCCCGCTACCCGCGCCGCGGCGTTCCCCGCGGCCAGCTTTTCAGCGTAGCTCGTCACCGATCCGCCAAGCGTGGCCACTCTCCCGGCCACTTCGACCATCAACGCTCCGGGGCAAACCCCCCGGGCCCTCAGCTCAACCCAGATCAGCTCCTGAAGCCGTACGTCCAAGGCCCTCAGGTGCCCGTCGGCCCGCCACATCTCTAGCGCGAGCCCCCCGCCGCGCTTCTTCATGCTCTCATCTCCTTAAGCCAAGTGGATGCGCGACTTCCGCCCCACTGACCCGAGTCTAATACAGTCGGACGCTTGAGTCAACACTCTGTTACATAAAATATGCACTTTGAGCATGATTTGTCATTCATTTAGCATCATAATAACCTTATCGATGTGCACGATTAGTTACAAAACATGCGATTATAGTAAAAATACTATTACAGTTTGCGTTTTGTTCCCGACCAGATACGGAAGAGGCTTCGAGCGTTCCAGGAGAGAACGTCTCTGCTTGAGAGGCTGAAGAAGAACGGGCGAACGGCCTGCGCGGGGCTCTAGGGAACGACGCCTACGGTCCGGAAGGAATCCTAGGACGGGCGCGGCGCGGGTACCCGCGACTCGCCTGAGCGGGTGCGGGAAACACAGTACAGCCGCCTACGCAGAGCTCGTAAGGCGTCACGACGCCGGCATAGTCGAGCACGACGGCGTAGTAGTCCCCCACGGCGAGCGTGAGGGTCTTGTTCACGCTCAAGTTCCCGCTCGTGTCGACGGCCACGGCGACGAGCGCTGTGGCGCTCGGTGCGGGAACGGTTACCAGATACAGATCCAAATCCTTCGCCGTATCGGGCGTGACCGATGGCAGGGTGGCCATCTGGAATTGGACAGACCCGGCCGCGGCCACGTGAAACCGGATCCAGTCGATGGCGTGCGGCGCCGCGATGGTCAGGGTCTTCCGGAAGGGCGGCGCGAGCGGCGCGCGGGCGTAGGTCGTGTCCGCAGCACGGCAGGTCCCGTCCTCCTCGTTGCCGTCGAACGCAATGCTGCTCACGGTCTGCACGAGACCGCTCGTCGTCGACAGCGTGTAGGCCCCGGTCGCGGTGTAGACGGCGACCAGGTCGAGCGCCCCGGCCGTGTACCCCTTGAGCGTGACGACGGTCGACTCGCTTGGCGCCTCGGGCGGGCTGAACACGAGACCGTGGCAGTCGTGGGACGCTGGACCGATCGTCCAGGAGTCGTGTCCGATGAAGTACTTGCCCGTCGACGTGTTGTAGCCGAGCGAGTCCGTGATGTACGGCTGGACCTTGCCGCCTGACGCACGAGAGTGCAGGACGAAGGTGTAGTCGCCTGTCTTCAGTAGCAGGTGAAACCAGTCGGCCCCGAACGTCTGGGTGCGCGCGAGCTTCTCGAAGGAAAGCGCCGGGTTATAGAAGAGCAGCGCGGGCTCCTCGGTGAACGGGGGCGAGCCGGTGAGGTCGAGCGTGGCCGGCGAGGTGAGGTTCGGGTCGTAGATGTCTTCCTGCACGACGTGGGTCGTGTCGCTGTTCTGCGCGAACCCCACAAGGTCGTTCCCGATGAAGAACAACGAGTCGCTCGTCGCGGGCGGGGGGACCCAGAACGTCTGGCGCGCGTACCCCAGGCTGTCGCGGGTGGCCGAGAAGGGGTAGGAAATCAGCTGTCCCGCCCCCAGGTCGGCCACAATGATGGAGTCCGTCCCCACCCCGTAGACCGTGACCGTCGCGCCGAACCGGACGTTACGCGGCCGGACGCTGTCGACCTCAAGCGGTGCCGCGACGCGAATCTGCGCCGAGCCGCCGGTCGCCAACTTGTCGTAGTTCGCCGCGGCCACCTGGATCGTCGTGACGCCCGGGTTCACGGTGACGATTTGGCCCGTCGAACCGTCGATCCGCGCCCGCGTGGTGTCGGCTACGGACCACACGAACACGACGGTCGGCAGCGCCTGCGCGCTCGTGCCGACCTTGTGCCAGGCCGTGGCATAGGCGATCGCTTCGACACCGCGAGGGATCACGAGCGGTGTCGTGGGACTCGGCTTCCGGAGGGTTGACCCGATCGTCACCGAGTCGATCGTGACGTAGACGACATTATCCTGCTCGGTGGGGAAGATGCAGCTACTGCCCGCGCACAGCGCGACTACTGCTCCCAACATGACCCGGGCGCGCATGAACTCCTCGTTCTAACTCGGGCGCATCCCGAATCTAGGAAGAGGCCCTTGCCTCTGTGAAGAGCAGCCCACCGTGGGCGCGCAGGTCATTGATCTGTCACACCATAGCAGGCGCCAGCCCGGACGCATAGATTGCACGAGGCCGTCGCCAGAATGCCATGCATGAACCCGCATCCGCTCGCCGCGTGGCAGGTTGCGCGGGGCGCTCGCTCGGGCGCGCTACGCCCCGTTCAGCGGTAGCACAAGGCCCGATCGGATGACCAGCGGCACCGTCGAGTGCGCCTACTGCCACGCCCCCATCCCGCCAAACAGCCGGTACTGCCTGTCCTGCGGCGCCGACCTGTCGGAGGGGGGCGGACCACCAAGCCGCACCAGCACCGCCACACTCCTTCCCCGCCTGCAGCGCCTGGTCGAGGGCACCTACCGGATCGAACGAGTTCTGGGTAAGGGGGGCATGGGGACGGTCTTCCTCGCGCACGACCTCGCCCTCGAGCGAGAAGTCGCAATCAAGGTGCTCCCGCCGGACGTGGCCCAGGACGACCAGGTCGTACGCCGCTTTCAGCAGGAGGCGAAGACCTCCGCAAAGCTCGACCACCCGAACATCATCCCGATCTATCGGGTCGAGAGCGAAGACGGCCTCAACTACTTCGTCATGAAGTACATCTCGGGCACGTCGCTCGAAGACGTGCTTTCGAAGAAGGAGCCCCTCGAGCCCGAGTACATCCAGCGCGTGCTCTGGGAAGCCGCATCGGCGCTCGGCCACGCCCACCAGCGGGGCGTGGTGCACCGCGACGTGAAGCCCGCAAACATCATGTTCGACCACGACGGCCGCGTGATGCTCACGGACTTCGGCATCTCCAAGGCCCTCCAGGCCGCGACGGGGTTCACGGCGACCGGCATGATCATCGGGACGCCGCACTACATGGCTCCCGAGCAGGCGAAGGGACACGCCGTGGACGGGCGCGCCGATCAATACTCGCTCGGCGTGGTCGGGTACCGGATGATCACGGGCGATCTGCCGTTTGCCGGGGAATCCGTCCACACGATCCTCTACAAGCAGATCTTCGAGGACCCTCCACCCCTCAAAGTCCGCTCGAGCGACGTGCCGCGCGAGCTGCTTGCTGCGATCAACCGGGCGATGGCGAAGGAGCCGAAGGACCGCTTCCCGACCATGCAGGAATTCGCGGAAGCTGTCTGGCCCGGGCACGCGAGGATGTCGGGCTCCGTCTCGGGCGCGGTTCCGCGACCGCGCGTGACCGCCGACACGCCGACCGAGATGACGTCCGCGCCGACGACGCCCCTCCCCCAGTCCGTCCCCAGGCCGCGCCCGAAGAGAAGCCGCGCGCCGTTTGTGGTTGGAGCGGTGGTCGCAGCGGGCGTCGGGGCCTATGTGGTGCTTAACCCGGGCTCGAAGCCCGCGACGCCCGCGACTGCCGTTCGGTCCGCTACTGCGTCAGACACGAGCAAGCAGGCGGCGAGCGCCGCCAGCACCGATTCGCCACGGGCGGCACTGCCAACGCCCGTGCCGCGGATCGATACCGTGAGGGTTGCTGAAACGGTGAAGGTCGCAACGCCCGTACCGCCCCGCAAACCCAAAGTCGAGCAGCCTGCAGCGCTGACCGGGTTTCTTACGGTGAGCGCCGATCCGTACGGCGAGCTCTACGTGGACGGTGTGGACGTGGGTCCCACGCCCGTCGTACACTATTCCGTCCCCGCTGGGGCGCACGCCGTCAGGATCGTACGCGAGGGCTACCGGACCGTGACGGACAAGGTGCAGGTCGACGCCGGCAATACGGTGCCCAAGCGATACACGCTGCTGCCGGAAGGGTGAGGGCCTGCGGGATGCGCGCCGCGGTCTTCGCGCTCGTTTTCACGACCGCTCTCGCCGCCCAAAACGCGACCGTTCCCGAGAACCCCACTCTCAGGCGGGCGCTCGCCGCCGCGGACAGTCTCGACTTCGGACAGGCCGTCATCCTCGCCCGCCAAGCCCTGGCCCAGCGCATGAGCGGTCCCGACCAAGCGCGCGCCTACGGGCTCCTCGGCTTCAGCTACGGGGCGACGGATTCCCAGGCGAAGGCCGTGGAAGCGTTCAAGCAAGCGATCCTGCTCGACCCAGACCACGAGCTCGATCAGAGCAAGGTGTCCCCGAAGATCACGAGCCTGTTCTATGCCGCCATGGGACAGGTTTTGGTCATCCGCAAGCTCCAGGTCGATAGCGCGCACTTCGTGGCGGGCAGGGGCGCGGTCGCGGTGCGGTTCACGATCACGACGCCCGCCCGGGTGCGGGTGCACGCGGTCAACGGCGCCACGTCGCTGCTCGTCGACTCAGCCGTCGTCACGGGAAGTGTGGTTCGTCCCTGGTCAGCTCAGCTACCGAATGGAGACCCGGTGCCCGCGGGCACGTGGCTGATCGTGGTCGACGCGTCCTCGGGCCAGGATGCGTTCTCGGCGTCCCGCTCGGTCCGGGTGTCGTACGGCGCCGTCGATACGATGCCCCATCTGACGTCGCTGCCCGGCTATCAGGAGCTCCCGGAGACCGCGCTCCCGCCGCGGTCCTGGCGCCCCATGGGCATCGCGTTTCTTTCGACCACGGCCGCCGTGGCCGGCGCCTTCGCGCTGAACAACGGGAGTCTCGGCTCTCCGCCCTCCCGAGAGCTCATCGGTGTGGGCGCCGCGACGCTCGTCGCGGGCCTCGTCATGACTTTGAGACACCCAACGCCCCAACCCGCACCCGCGAACATCCTCTACAATCGGCTCTTGCGAGAGCAGCTCGAACGACGGAACAGCGACATCGCGACTGAAAACGCAAAAGCCCGTCACGAGGTGGCCCTCACCATCGTGGCACTACCAGAGGGCACTCGGTGAGGGCGGGTCTTTCGCTCGTCCTGCTTTTCGTGGGCGGGCGGGCTTTGGCTCAGTCCGGGTTCGTCGGTCCGGTCGGGATCTTTTCCGAGTACCGCGAGGCGTCCTCGAGCCTGCGCTACACGGGGATTGGTCCGGGGGCTCTTGGCGAGATCGAGTTCCATCGCGTTCGCGCCGAGGCGGTGGCGTCGGTCATTCAGATGAGCCCGGACCAGGGCAGCGGGGCCACGACGGGGTTCCAAGCGACCGAAGTGGACGCCTGGGCCGGCGTCGACGCCCTGCCCTATCTCACGGTCGAGGCGGGGATCGCCTCACGCTCCCCGAGCATCGCCTTCACGGCCCAGTCGTTCGGCGCCGTGCGGGCCGGCCTCTTGGCGCACTTCCTCTTGGGCCCTGCCGTGACCGTCTCGCTGCGTGGGGACTACCTGGCCGCGGCCGAGTTCTCTGGGGGAGGATCCGCCCCGTTTTCGCTCGAAATCGGCCTGGGCTTGGGCGTACAGCTCGCGCGGCATTTCCGGGCCACAGCGGCCTACACCTTCCAGCGCCTCGACCGCCGTACGTCGCCAGCCGGCGGCCCGACGGCTAGTGTCCCAATCGAGCAGGCGCAGGCGCAATTGGGCATCTCGGTCGGCCGCTAGCTCCCACCACGCGCCTCAAGAGCCGTTGTCAAATCCAAACAGTTGTTTTATACATCTGTTTGATTTCACTGATATGGTGAGACGATGGATCGGAGACAAATCACCCTCGTGGCCGGGCTCGGCGGCGCTGCCCTGATCGCCGCCGTGGTGTACGGCGCGCGGCGGCACTCAGCGGCCCTCGTGTTGAGCGGGGTCGTGACAACGAACGACGTCATCGTGTCGCCGGTCGTCGAGGGGCGCTTGAGTCAGTTGCTCGTGCACGAGGGCGATTCTGTGAGTGCCAACGAGCTGCTCGCGGTGCTGGCGCCGGGCGAGCTCGCCGCTGACCGGACGTATTTCGCCCAAAGCGCGGCCGGGCTCTCCGAGCGCGTGCAGGCGGCCGAGGCCGACCTGGTCGCCGCCGTCGCACAGGACAGCGAGGCGCAGGCGAACCTCGCCAACGCCCAGACGATGCTCGCGCGCGACAGCGTCCTCTTCCGGCAGAGCATCCTCCCCACGCAAGGGTTTGAGGCCGCGCAAACGGCGTATGCGGTGGCCAAAGCGCGAATCGATGCCGCCTCGACGGAAGTCGCGGCGAAGCGAAGTGCCTTGGTCGCCGTTGGGGACGAGCAAGCGGCCGCCGCCGCCCAGACCACCCGGGCGGATGTGCGTCTCGGGTACACGGAGATCCGCTCCCCCATCTCGGGCATCGTCGACGTCCTTGCCGCGCGGGCCGGCGAAGTCTTGAGTCCCGGACAGGCGATCCTCACCCTCGTCGACCCGGACGACCTCTGGGTGCGTACGGACATCGAAGAGACCTATATCGGCCGGATTCGCCGCGGAGACACGCTCACCGTGCGGCTCCCGGACGGCGAGGAGCGCACGGGCACGGTGTTCTATCGCGGCGTCGACGCCGACTTCGCGACCCAGCGGGACGTGAGCAGGACGAAGCGCGACATCAAGACCTTCGAGATCCGCCTGCGCGTGAACAACGCGGATCGCAGGCTCGCCCTCGGCATGACGGCATCGGTTCTCCTCCCCCCTCTCCGCCACGGCTCGTGAGCGCCGTCGAGGTTCAGCACGTCACGAAGCGGTTCGGCAACTTCACGGCCGTGGACGACGTCTCGTTCGCGGTCGAGCGGGGCGAGGTGTTCGGGCTCCTCGGGCCGAACGGCGCCGGCAAATCGACCCTCATCCGCATCCTCACCACCCTCATGAAGCCCACCTCGGGGACCGCGATCGTGGACGGCGCGGACGTCGTCCAGAATCCGGATGCGGTGCGGCGGTCGATCGGCGTGATCCCCCAGGCCATGACGACGGATCTCGAGCTCAGTCCAGTCGAGAATTTGCTCATCTTCGCCAAGCTCTACGGCGTGCCGTCCCAGCGGAGGCGAACGCTGATCGGAGAGCTGCTCGCAGCGGTGGAGCTGTCTCAGTGGGCGGATAAGCCGGTGAAGTTCCTCTCGGGCGGCATGCGCCGCCGGGTGGAGATCGCGCGCGGGCTCGTCCATGAGCCCCGGATCCTCGTGCTCGATGAGCCGACGACCGGCCTCGATCCGGTCTCGCGGACCGCGGTTTGGGAGATGCTGCGCCGGATCAAGGGCGAGCGCGACCTGACGATCGTCCTCACCACCCACTACATGGACGAAGCGGACAGGCTCTGCGCGCGGATTGCGATCGTCGACCACGGCCACCTGATCGCACTCGACTCCCCGCTCCACCTGAAAGCGGCCATCGCCGGCCAGAGCTCACTCGAGACGAGCTTCGAAGGCGCACCCACAGACTGGCGGGACCGGCTCACTCGCCTCCCGGGCGTCGATAGCGTAACGGGCGAAGGGCAGGTCCTGAGACTCGTATCGAATGACGGCCCCGCGACAACCGCTGCCCTGCTGCGAGCGGCAGACGAGGCGGGGGTCACGGTGCAATCTCTCACGGTCCAGAGCACGACGCTCGATGACGTGTTCGTTCATTACACGGGCCACGAGCTGCGCGATGCCCTGCAGGCCCCCCCAGTGACCGACCGGACCGGGTTCGTGCGGCGAGGCTAGGGCGTCCATGGAACGGGTCTGGGCGATCGTCGAACGCGACCTGCGGCGGTTCCGGAGGAGCCCGACGCTCATCATGGTGTCGCTCATCATGCCGCTCGTGCAGCTCGTGGTGCTCGGTTACGCGTTCGGGGGCAAGGTCAGGCACCTGAAAGTGGGCCTCGTGGACCAGGACGGCAGCGTCCCCGCCCTCAATTTGCGCGAGCTGTCGAACGCCATCGCGGCGAACGCCCAGACGTTCGAACTCGTGCCGTACGACGACCAGAACGCGGCGGTCTCGGCCCTGCGGAACGGCCGCCTGAACGGCGTGCTCACCATTCCGCCGGGATTCTCGCGGCGGATGCTCGCCGGGGAAGACCCTCAGGTCGCCCTGATCGAGGACAACACGGACAACTTCGTCGCAAGCACGCTTGGCGCGACCTTCACGAGCGAGCTCTCGGCCTACGCGCGTCCACGGTCGGGCTCGGAACGCATGGCCACGGTCCCGACGCTCGAGGTGGTCGAGATCTATCCCTACGTGCCCTACATCCAGTATCTGCTCCCAGGCTCGATCGTGATGTCGATCTTCATGATGGTCATGATCGGCGGCGGGATCATCTTCATCGACGACAAGGCCCGCGGCTTGCATGAGGGGTATCTCGTCACGCCCATCACGAAGTTCGAGCTCATTCTCGGTTTCAACATGGCGGGGGCGATCAAGGCGGTGCTCGCAGGCACCGTGCTGATGACCCTGGGCTCGCTCGTGGCGGGCGTGCCTTCACCCTTTGCGCCCTTCCGACTGGTCCGGCTCTTCGTGGTGATCGCGGCCGCCGCCACGGCCCTCGTGAGCCTGATGTTCCTCATCATGGTGCGGGTGAACGACCCGCTCCTGCCGCGCGCGATCTTCGGCGTCCTGAACACGCTGCTCTGGTTCCCGAGCGGCGCCGTGTACCCCCAACAGGCGTTTCCCGGGTGGATGCGGGCGATCGCCATCGTGGACCCGTTCACCTATGCGGTCCATGCCCTGAAAAGCCTGCTCCTCAAGGACACGGGGTTTGCCGCGATTTGGCCCGATCTCCTCGTCCTTTGCGTATTCGCCGCCGCGACCCTTGCTGCGGCGACGCTCCTCTTCAAGCGCGAGCTATGAGGAAGACGGCGAGGCGCCTCGATCGCACGCCCAAAGCGGTGCAGGCTGGCACTCGTGCCCACCTCCTCGACACGGCGACCAGGCTCTTTGCCGAGCGAGGGTTCTCGGGCGTCACGGTCCGAGACATCTGTCGCGATGCGCATGCCAATGTCGCCGCCGTCAACTACTACTTCGGCGACAAGCTCGGGCTCTACCGGGCCGTGGTGGATCGAGCGATCGCCGTGATGCGAGAAACGAGCGATGCCGCCACTAACCCTGAGGCGCAGGGGCCCGAGGAACGGCTGCGGCATTACGTGCGGATCCACTTCGACCGCCTTGCAAACTCAAAGCTGGGCTGGATTCACAAGTTGATGCAGCACGAGCTCGATCAGCCAACACCAGCGGCCGCGAGGATCGTGGAAGAGGCGATCGAGCCTCGGATCCGCTTCCTCCGCTCGATCGTAGCCGAGCTGCTACAGAGCTCACCCACCGACCCGAGAGTCGCGCGATGCGTCGCGTCCGTGCAGACGCAGTGCCTCTTCTATGCTCGCTTGTACCGGGCTCCCGGGCCGTTTCGCACCGTTGCGTTCCCCGAGCCCACTGCCGACGTCGACGCGCTCGCGGATCACATCGCGGAGTTCTCGCTCGCAGGCATTCACCGCGTTGCAAACGAGGGGCAGTAACGGTGGAGCGCGAACTTGTCGGCGGATGATCGTGCGTGCTCCGCACGCGCCGTTGGGACGGGCCGTCGGCTCTACTTCCGAAGCGCAGCTTTGGACAGGAGGTAATCGGCGACCGGGGCGTCGAATTGCACCGAGTCGATGATGAACTCCGTTCCCTCGCCCTCCTTCAGAACGTCCTTGTACAGCGCGTGTTTCGGCATCCACCGCCCCCCCACTTGGGTGACGTCGCTCATCCGCATGGTCTTCAACAGCCGTCCGCTTTTCGCGTAGAGATCCTCCCGCAAGGGCACATCGCGCTCGGTGTCGACCCAAACCTTGCGGGTGTAGTAGGCCACGCCTTCCTCCTTCGCCGTGAGGTCGAGCACCCAGCAGTTCCGCCCGTCCGCGGTGTCGGTCGCGGACACGGTCGCGACATAGGAGTGCTCGAGTCGCGGGTCCTCCATCGTGTCTTCGTATGAGAGATCCGAGCCCATGACCGATTGCCGGAGCATGTTCCCCGAGATGAGGATGATCCGGTCGGTGCTGGGCGTATACGTCCACAGGTCGTCCCCGAGCTTCAGCATCTTCGTCCCCTTCTCACGCGCGGGGGCGAGGTACTCGGTGAACGCATCCGCCGTCCCTCGCTGCCAGGATTTGGACATGACGGTCCGGGTCTCGCGCCGGCCGTGGATGATCATCTCGGACACGACGATACGCGTGTCTGCGAACATGTTGCGATCGACCTTGCGCAGAACCTCATCCCCGGTCGGTTGCTGCGCCGCGAGTGCGGCCCCGCTGAGCAAGAGGACAGATGCCCACCTCATGCCTCGAGCTCCTTGAAGAGCTGGGACGTCTGGCGGCGATAGATCCCTATACCTGAAACACCTGTGCCAAAGAGCGTGGCGAGGAGACCCGGCAAGAACCCAATCACGAAGGCTGTGGCCGTGACACGCGCCCGGACGACGTCGCTCACCATCATCGTGCTTTTCCGAGTAAACTGGCCGATGTCCACCCCATGGACCTGGAGGGCGTAGGCCCCGGCCAATCCCACCCCGGTCCCGAGCACCGATCCGACCAAACCGATCGCAACGGATTCAAGGAGCATCGCCCGATAGATGTGCCCCTTGTCCTCCCCAAGGGCCAACCGGACGCCTATTTCGCCGTAGCGCCGCAGACTCCCCATCAACCCGGCGTTCCACAGGACAACGGACATCGCGACAATGAAGAAGGCGGTGACGACGTTCAAGGCGAACGTCACATAGTCGAGCAGGTCGGCCAATCCGCTTTGCTCTCGCAACGTACCCATCACCGGGCCGAATTGGTCGGTCGAGCGGTGAGCGGCGTTGAAGAGACTCGTGAGGGAGTCGGCCTGGGCCTCGTGGTCGAGATCGTCGCGGAAGAAACCGAGCAGCTCACCCGCCGTGTTCGGCATGTCGAGCGCCTGCTGCACATCGGCGAGATCGGCGATCATGGCCCCGCGATCCATCGGCCCCACGCCGAATCGAACCGTCCCTACAACGGTGAAGTTGGCGAGGGCCATACTGCCGTGCATGGTGGCGCTGATCAGCGTGGCCACCTGGCCGATCAGAATTCCCAACCGCGTGGCGAGGTCGTCCGAGATCAGGATCTCGCCATGCGCCCGAGGCAAGCGTCCCCGTACAACGGCCGAGCGGAGGTTGAGGATGGTCCATTCCGGGCTGTGCCGTCCCAAAAGGTCGAGACCCATGCCGATCACTGGAGCCTGGGATTTCGTCTCTCCGTGCTCGTCCGGGACGTCGAGCAGGCCACCGAAGCGGATCCTCGGCGTCCAGAGGAGGTCAGGGAACGTCCGACGTAACCCTGAGAGCACCGTGTCCGCTCCCTCGAGGGCGAGGTCGTTCGGGTCCTGGTCCACCTGGGCGGCGTAGGCCTTCGTCATGACGCGCACGTGGCCGGTGTCGAAGTGCGCCGTCGTCGCAACGATCGAGGACTCCACCCCTCGCAGCCAGGCGTAAAAGAGCACCGTCATCGTGACGCCCGCCGTGACCATCAACATGGGAAAGAGCGAGCGGGACCGATCGCGAAGGAGGCCCTTGAGCAGGAATGCGATCATGACATCCTGCCCCGTAGGGCGTCGCTCGGCTTGAGCTTGGCGATCCGTCTCGGCGGAAGGAAACTCACGATCGTCGTCATCACGAGGACGAGGACCGTCGTCCCCCCAACAAGCGCGGCCGAGTATACGGGGAAGATCCGCTCGCCGAAGGCAAATCCGAATGTGTCGGTTGCTTGCGGCAGTCCGTAGCCCTGGGCGGCCACGTAGCCCAAGAGCGGAATGCCGTAGGCCGCGGCCACCACCGCGGCGAGCACGCCGTTCAGGGCACCTTCCAACGTGAACAGCGCTATCACTTGAGTCCGAGTCATCCCGAGCGCCATCAGTGTCCCGATCTCCTTCTTGCGTCGAAAGATCGAGAGCACCTGGGTGTCGAAGATGGCGAGCATGGAGACGAACAAAAGGAAAGCGTATACGATGCTTGCTGAGATCGATTTGGTCCGCACGAGCCCGCGGATGTCCTGCAGCAGGTACGCCAGGTCTCGCAGGGTCCACCCCCCGGCAGCAGGCCCCGGCACTCCGGGCCTGAGCACGACCAGCGTGGCCTCGCGCGGCATGTCGGTGAGTTTGCGGAGGGTATCGAGTGGGACCCAGACCTGGCCGTTGTCGATCTCGGGGACGATCGTGCGCATGACCTGCACGATCACCACGTCCGAAGCGTCAAATGTCCCGTGCACGTCTCGCCACTGGACGGTGAGCTCGTCCCCGGGCTTGAGCCCGGTGGTCTTCGCCATACGGGTGCCGATCAGGGCTGGAATGCCGGCACCGCCATTCTTTAAGAAGGCTGCGGGAATGGTAAGGATCTCCTGATCAGGATCGATGCCCTTGAGCAGGACGCTCTGAAAGCGCCCGCCGGGGTAGATCGTGGCCTGCCGGATCAGGATCGGAGTCGCAAGGCCTCGCCGGATGAGGGAGTCGAGCGCTGGCGGGATGGGCCCGTGGGCGTCCCCGAGCGTCAGCGGGTCATAGGGGTCGTAGCTCGGATGCCAGTACTGGCCGCCTCCGTAGAGCGCCTCGACCGAGGCCCGCTCGGCCTGTGCGTTCATCCCGTTGTATAGCCCCTGGAGGAAGATGATCGCCACGAACGAGAACGAGAGCGCGAGGACGTTGAGCCAGGTCCGCAACCCTGCGCCGAGCAGGTTCCGAAGCGCGAGCTTGAGGAGGAGCATCCTAGACGCGCTCGTCGCTCACTACTTTGCCGTCGACGAGCGTGATCTTCCGTCGGAGGTGCGTGATCACCTTCTCGTCGTGCGTGGCGAAAACGAACGTCGTTTGCAGGTTTCGGTTGAGCTCGGCCATCGTCTCCATGACGTGGCGCGAGTTCTCGGCGTCGAGGTTCGCCGTCGGCTCGTCCGCGAGCACGATCTCGGGCTTCTTCACCACCGCGCGAGCGATCGCGACGCGCTGGCTCTGGCCTCCAGATAGCTGCGTCGGCTTCGAATCGGCACGGTCGGCGAGGCCGACCCAGGCAAGCGTCTCCATTACGAGCTTTCGGCGCTCGCCGACATCCACGCCGCCCAAGAGGAGCGGGAATTCGACGTTCTCGTAAACCGTGTAGACCGGGAGCAGGTTGAACGTCTGGAAAATGAATCCGATGTGATGATTCCGAAGGCGGGCGGCCTCCCTGTGGGACAGCGTGGCGATGTTCATGCCGAGCACTTCAACGTGGCCGCTCGAGGGGACATCGAGAGATCCGATGATGTTCAAAAGCGTCGTCTTGCCGGACCCGCTCGGGCCAACGAGTCCCGCGAACTCAGACCTGGCAATCGAGAGCGTCACCTGGTCCAAGGCCTTGAGCGTCGTGGACCCAAGCGCGTAGGTCTTCTCCAGGTCGACGACGTTGATCAGAGGAGAATCCGCCATGCCTGATTAGTGGTTGAACGACGCGACGACTTCGAGCCCACGCCCGGCGAACGTCGTGTTTGCGAGCTCGGGCTCAGGGGCCCCTAGCTGTTGCGGGTTCCAGAAAAGGAGCAGGTCGAGGGTCCAGGAGTCGTAGGTCCGCTGCCAGGTGACGATCCGGTACCACTGATCGAGCGACCAGTTGTAGTAGACGATGCCCGATACCCGGTCCAAGATCCCTACGGGATAGTTCATCGAAAGCCCCGAGTACGCGGTACCCGCGCCCGAGCCGAGCGGCGATGCGGGCGTATCGATCCGCGAGTACTCGGTCAGGATGTAGAGCCCGTTCCCCACGCCGATCGTGTAATCGGCCCCGATGGTCCAGAACCGCTGGTAGCGAAGCGCGAGACTGTCCGTATGCTCGTGCACCAGGGCCGCCTCGCCCCAAACCCCGAGTCCCAGGTTCCACTTCCCGTCGAGCCCAAAGCGATCTTCGGGGACGCTCCCTTCCGGAACGCCGAGCTCCGCTTGCCGATGGTGATACGTGACCCCGACCTCTCCCCTGGGAACGGGCGTTTGCATCCTCCCTCCGAACTCCACTGTCTTGTCCACGGTGGGCGTCGTCTCCCATCCGGTCGGCTCGGAATTTCCGTACAACGCCCACCCCCAGATGTTGGCGTTATTGGGGAATGAGTACCGGGCGAGCACGCCTTTGACGCCCTCGGTGAGCTGCAGCGGGTCGCGCGGGTCGACGCGGTCGAACCACATCAGCGGTCGAAAGAGCGTGGCTGATCCGAAATTGATCCGCTGCAGGCCGATGCGCGCTTCGAACGTGTTCGTGGCGAGGCGTAGCCACCCGCGGTATAACTCCGCCCCTTCTTCGTATTGCGCCGCTGCTCCACGCCCATACCCGCCCGTCGCATAGCCGTTCGCCGACAAATCAAGCTGTGCTGCGATGTTGCCTCGCAACGAGTCGCTGATCTCGAGCTCCGGGATGTATCGCAAACCGATCCCAGATATGACGGCCGTGTCCGGCTTCGACAACAGCCAACCAGACGCCTGGCCACTCACGGCAAGGGTTTGCGCCCACAGCGTCGTTTGCATCGAGATGAGGAGCGGGGCAATCACGGGAAGCGTACGAACGAGCACGGACTTCGTGAGAAGAACTTGAAGGGCGCAAGCGACCGCGCGGCTCAGGTTCGAGGCACCCTCCTTACGTCTAATGCCGGTGGGTCCGTGCAAACTGGCGGCCAGACTCCCAAGCCTATGGCAAGCGCCAGATGTCAAACACCCCGCTTGTCGCGTGACTGTTTGAGTCCCCCTCGGGGAGCGCGATGCGCCCGTCCGCCACTATCGGGCTGTTCCAATGCCCCGTTCCGCAGGCGAGGTCGGTGATGAGCGCACCCGTGACGGCCTGATAAACGCGGAGCCCGCCATTGCCGGGGTCGTAGACAAAGAGCAGGCTGTCGGCTACGACGGGGCTCGTGCCTTGGTTCGCGTTCCTCCAAGCCTGCTGCAACTGGCCGCCTGAGTACTGCCACGCAGTCGTGGCACCCCCGTCCGCAGCGAAGACCCACGTAGACCCCCCTCGCCACAAGGCAGGAGAGCTGAAGAGCTTGTTCCCGGATGGGGTGGAAGCCACCTGCTGCTCCCCGCCCAGGTGCGGAGCCGTGCCGCCCATAGAGCCCCAGGCGAGCACCCGAAACAATCCGTCCTTCCCGCCCTGCGCCAGGAGGCCGCCGCCGAGCAGCACGGGCGACGTCGAACCCAGGTCGGTATCGGTCGAATTGAGCGATCCCGTGTTCGTCGGCGTGTAATTCCCGAGTAGCCCGGCTCCGAGCGAGTCGACCTCGAGCACGGCGTCGCCCCAATTCGTGGCGCCGTCCCACGTGCCATTGCCCGTGGCGACATAGATGTTGCCGGTCGAGGAATCGATCACCGCGCCCCCGCGCCCCCACATGGCGGAACCGGACTGCGGGCATGAGAACGGGGCGATGAGCCCAGCTCGGTTGCTGCAGAGTGAGTTCCAGACCGAAAGGAGATTGCCGCTCGCGGCGTCGAGGATCGCGACATGCCCCTGATAAGGGGGGGCGTCGCCGATATACCCGCCCGTCGTGGCAATCACGCGACCGTGGAAGTAGTTCAAGGACGAAGCGATCTTCTCACGAGTTGGGAGGAGGGTAATCGCCGTGCTCCAGACCACGCTGCCATCGGCAACGGCAAGCTTCCGAATATTGCCGTCGGGGGTCGCCGCGTAGATGTACTGCCGGTTCGGATCCGCCACTGGCGTGGCCGTCGTGATTTGCGCCGATCCAGCTAGCGAGGCGTACGTCGGGGGCGTGTAGCGCCACAGCACGGCGCCGGTGTTGGCGTCGATGGCGAGCGTCTTGCCATAGGTCGTCGTGAGGAAGAAGACATCGTGCGTGCTGTCGTTCACGACGACGCCGTGCAGGTAGATGGCCGACGCGTCGACGGTCCCATCGATCGCGACCTGTTGGCGCTCAAGCGAATCCACGTTGCTGGCCGTGATGCCGGCCGACGCCGTGGAGGCGCTCGAGCGGCCTACATCCCAGCCGAACCGCGTCCAGTCGGTAGCGCTCATTCCACGCCCCCCGTCGGAGGTCTGCACGGTCGCGGTCGGTGTGGACGAGCAGGCGGCGAGCATCAGCCCTGCCGCAAGCACCAATTTACGAATGACAAGCTTCCACGCGGGTTGCGGCATGGCGCGTTCCCGGGCCGGGGCCTCCTGAAGGGACACAGGTCTACTGCGACGGGTTGGCATCAGGCATGTTGTTGGTTCGTCGGGTCGGTCCCGAACCCCAATCCGACTTTGGAGGTTTCGTATGTGCCGCAACATCAAGACCCTTGCGAACTTCGCACCGCCCGCGACCGACGACGAGATCCGCGCGTCGGCGCTGCAGTTCGTCCGAAAGCTGAGTGGGTCGACCCGTCCGTCACGAGCCAACGAAGCGGCGTTCGCTGCCGCCGTGGACGAAGTGACGGCGGCTGCCACCCGCCTTGTCCGGTCCCTGACCACTACCGCTCCCGCCCGTAATCGCGAGGAGGAAGCGCGAAAGGCCCGGGAGCGTGCCGCGCGGCGGTTCGGATAGTACCGCAGGCTCTACTCCCGATCGTCAAACCGCCTGCCGCGAGTCCCGGGCTCGCGTTAGCCCTCGCGCTGTTCGATCAACGCCCGAACTCCGGGTGAACGCGCGCAGACATCTCAGCCAGCCCAAGATGTATCCATTGCGGAACGGGCCGCAATTGGGTCCAGCCGCAAGCTGAAACATGGGGAACGATAGCCGGCTTTCTCGAAACGCCTACCCACCCCCTCCAGTCCTCACCGGACTGCTGCGAGGTCGCGATCGCTGCGCGGCCTGGACCCTCGGATAATACCGGACCAAAGAGTCCGTAAATAGGCCCTCCCGTCCTTGACAAGCGGAACCGGTGTTATGACCCTTCTTCCTGAACGATGCCTCGCGACCCAGCGGCTATGCTGTACTCGAGCGCGTGTGGCTATGCGATTCGCGCTCTCACGTTCCTCGCCGAGCGACCGCGCGGCGAATTCTCGCAGGTGCGGGACATCGCGATCGGCGAGGATATCCCCGCACCGTTTCTCGGCAAGATCCTCCCCGACCTGGTCCGGGCAGGCCTGCTGCGCTCCTCCAAGGGACCGCACGGCGGGTACACCCTCGCGCGACGGCCCGGGGCAATCACGCTGCTCGCGATCAAAGCCGCCATCGACGGATTGGCTGAGCTCGAGGCCTGCGCGTCCGGCCTCGGACGGTGTTCGAGCACCAGGCCGTGCCCCCAGCACGAGCGCTTCAAGCCGCTCCGCGAGAAGATCCGGGAATACCTCGCGACGACCACGGTTGCCGACATGGCGCGGGCACTGGCCGAGAAGCGAGCCTCTCTCGCGAAGACCCACCCTCACTCCCGCCGGGCCCGGAAGTCCAGGGCAGCGCGCGTCCCACACCGGGACTAGGCACTTGACGACGCCTTCATTCACCACCATCGTATTGCAGAGAAACGGACCTGTTACTCTGTTTTAGACGACCGAGGCCCCCGTGAGCGAGACACGAAGGCAGACGCCGGAAATAGTCGCTCTCATCACCCTGTTCTTGGGCATCACCGCGTTTACCGTGGCGGGGTTCGCGATGGACTGGATGCCGCCCGTCGCCTCGCAGCACGGCGTCGGCGTCGACCGCGTGATCCACTACCTACTCCACGCCACGGGCCCGATCCTCGTGCTCGGCGCCTGTGTGCTGATGTGGTTCCTGTGGCGCTACGGGCGTGGCCGGCCGACGCAGGCTCCCCACACGAGCTCGCGGGTCGAGTTCTGGTGGTCGATCGCGCCCGTCATTGGGATGATGGCCGTCACCGAGGTGGGGGTCGTGGTCAAAGGGCTTCCCGTGTGGGAGGAGATCTACGCCGAGCCACCCGCCGACGCCGTCCGGATCGACGTGACGGCGCAGCAGTTCGAGTGGCTCGTGCGGTATCCCGGCCCGGATGGAAAGTTCGGGCGCGTGGCGGGTGACTTGGTCGAAAACACAAACCCCGCCGGCCTCGACCCCAAAGATTCAGCATCTCACGATGACATCGTCGTCCGCAACCAGATCCACGTGCCGCTCGGACAACCGGTCTACATCACGCTCCGCGGACGTGACGTCCTCCACAGCTTCTCGGTCCCTGCCTTGCGGGTGAAGCAGGACGTCGTCCCGGGAATCCTGAACAAGGTGCTGTTCGTGGCGACCAAGCCCGGGCGTTATGAAATCGCATGCACCCAAGTGTGCGGCATGGGTCACTACCGCATGCACGGCGCCGTCTACGTCGACAGCCCGGCCGACTACGCCGCCTGGCTCAAACAACAAACCGCATGGCTCCAACAACAATGAGCGAAACCCATACGGGCTTCTGGAGACGCTACGTCTTCAGCACCGACCACAAGACGATCGGCAAACAGTACTACTTCACGGCCATGGTCATGGCGCTCTTTGCCGCCGCGTGGTCGATGCTGCTTCGCCTGCAGCTCGCCTGGCCACAGCAGACGTGGCCAGTGCTCGGGAAGCTCTTCCCGGGCCTCTACCAGGACGGCGTGCTCCTGCCTGAGCGCTACTTGAGTCTCGTCACGATGCACGGGACCGTGATGATCTTCTTCGTGATCTCGCTCGCCCTCGTGAGCGGGTTCGGGAACTTCATCATCCCGCTCCAGATCGGGGCACGAGACATGGCGTACCCGTTCCTCAACATGCTGTCCTATTGGACCGTCGTGCCCGCCTGTCTGATCATGCTGGGCTCCTTCTTCGCACCCGATGGTGCCGCGGGATCAGGCTGGACGGCCTATCCGCCGCTCTCGGCCCTGTCGGAAGCTGCGCCGGGGTCGGGACTCGGGCAGACGTTGTGGATCCTCGCAATGGCGCTGTGGATCGCGTCCTTCACGATGGGCGGTCTCAACTTCATCACAACGATCCTGAACCTGCGAACTCGCGGCATGTCGATGCGCCGCATGCCGCTTACGGTCTGGACCCTCTTCATCGCGTCCATCCTCGGCGTGCTCTGCTTCCCGGCGTTGACCGCGGCGGCGATCATGCTGCTGCTCGATCGCGTCGGCGCGACGAGTTTCTTTCTCCCTTCGGGACTCGTGGTCGGGGGACAACTCCTCTCCTACCGTGGGGGCGGCGGGTCGCCGCTCTTATTCCAGCACCTGTTCTGGTTCCTCGGGCACCCCGAGGTCTACGTGCTCGTGCTGCCGGCGCTCGGCATCATCTTCGACGTCGTAGCCGTGGGCGGGCGACGGCCCGTATTCGGGTATCGAACCTCGATCGGCGCGCTCATCGTGGTCGCGGTCTTGAGCATGATCGTGTGGGGCCACCACATGTTCGTGAGCGGGATGAGTCCGTACGTAGGAGAGTATTTCTCGGTCGCCACGGTCACGATCACGGCACCCTTCGCGGTGCTCGCCATGAACCTCGTGGCGAGTCTCTGGCGCGCGGAGATTCGCCTCAACACCGCCCTGCTCTTCGCCCTGGCGCTGATCGCGGCGGTCGGCATCGGTGGGATCGGCGGGATTTTCCTGGCCACCGCGACATCGGACATCTATCTCCACAACTCCTATTTCGTGGTCGGCCACTTTCATCTGATGATCGCGGTCGTCACGTTCTTCGCCATTTTCGCCGGTACGTATCACTGGTTCCCGAAGATGTTCGGGCGGCAGATGAACGAGACGCTCGGCCGCCTGCACTTCTGGCTCACCGTGCCCGCCGTGATCGTCGGCTTCGTGGCCATGCACCTGCTCGGCATGGGCGGCGAGCAGCGTCACCTCTACGACCCGACGGTCTATCAGTTCCTGCGTCCGATCCAGTGGCTGAATGTCTTCATCAGCATCGTTTTGGCCCTTGCGGCTGCGGCGCAGTTCATCTTCCTCGGCAACTTGTTCTACAGCCTTGTCCGTGGCCCAGTCGCAGCCTCGAACCCCTGGGCCGCGACGACCCTCGAGTGGTCCACGCCCTCCCCCGCCCCGCACGGCAACTGGCCGGGCGAGCTGCCGGTGGCGTACCGGGGCCCGTATGAATACCGCGTGGACGACAGCCCCGAGGGCTACACGCCTCAGCACCTGCCTCCGTCGCCCGCTCCCGGGGCGGTCCCGGTACCGGTCTGATGCCCGCGTCGATGACACTCGAGCAATCCACATCGAGCTGGGGCGGGAGGCGTCCCTACCCGATCGGCTTGGGCGTCGTCCTTGTCACGGTCGCGATGCTCTTCAGCGCGTTCGTCGCGGCGCTGCTCGTGCGGCGTACCGGTGCCGATTGGACAGGGATCGAGCTGCCCCCTCTGGTTTGGGCGAATACGGGAATCCTGCTCGTCTCAAGCGCTGCGGTCGAGTTTGCGCGCAGGGCGGTGCGCCGCGGGTCGACGGAGACTGCGGTCCGCTGGCTTGGCGTGGCTGCAACGCTCGGCCTTCTCTTCCTCGCGGGCCAGCTTGCGGCCTGGCATGAGCTCACCGCGCAGGGCCTCGCCCTGGCGAGCGGTCCCCACGCGGCGTTCTTCTACTTGCTCTCTGGAACGCACGGCGCGCATGTCCTGGCGGGCGTAGTGGCGCTTTTCTGGGCCCGTGCTCGGGCCGCGCGAGGGGCCTATCGCTCTCAGGCCTCGGGCCTCACCCACGCCGCCATCTTTTGGCATTTCGTGGGCGGCGTCTGGCTCTTGCTCCTCGCTGTGCTTACCACGCTCTAGAGGATCCTGAAAGGACCACCATGACGACGCTGCACGCACCCGAGCATTCGTCCCCAGACGCGAGCTGGGAGGGCGGTGTTTCGCCGTTCGGCGTGTCGTGGCAGAAGTTGATGATGTGGTTCTTTCTGGTCACGGATGCGCTGCTGTTCGCGGGCTTCCTCGCATCCTACGGCTTCGTGAGACTCGCGAGCCCGGCCTGGCCCGATCGGAGCCACGTGTTCTCGCTCCCGTTCATCGGCTTCATGACGTTCGTCCTGATCACGTCGAGTGCGACCATGGCGTCGGCCGTGGGCGCGGCGCAGCGCGGGAACCTCGCCCTCGCCCGGAAATTCGTCTGGCTCACGGCGTTGGGAGGCCTCGTGTTCCTCGGGTGCCAGGCTCGTGAGTGGACCGGCCTGATCCGCGAAGGGGCGCGGCTCACCTCGAACCCGTGGGGCGTGTCCGGGTTCTCGGCCTTCTTCTTCATGATCACAGGCTTTCACGGTACCCACGTCCTTATCGGAGTCACGATCCTCTCCATTCTCGCCGCGCGGCTCGGCCGGGGCCGCTCCTCTGCGGCGGGCGTAGAGCTCGTGGGTCTGTACTGGCACTTCGTCGACCTCGTCTGGGTCTTCATCTTCACGTGCTTCTACCTCATCTGACGCCACACCCTGGGGGCACCGATCATGCATAATCCAATGCGCTACCGGAGCTACTGGATTTCCTGGAGTGCGTTGCTCGCACTCACCGTCGTGATGCTCGCGACGGAGACGGTTCCGATGTACCACACGATCGCTTTGGCCCTGCTCCTCGTCGCAATGGTGGTCAAGGCCACGGTGATTACAGCATGGTTCATGCACCTTCGCTTTGAGCGCGCAGCCCTTGTGGTGTCGGTCGTGGGAGCGACAGTCCTGACGGCCGTTGTCCTGTTCGGCCTCATCGTGCCCGACGGCATGGCCGTGCTGAGACACACGACCCAGTAGGCGAAGAAGGAGAGTTTTGTGGGAGCGGGAACGGGAGGCATGGACTCTTTCATGCAGGGGATGGTGTTTGCGACGATCGTCATGCTGTTGGTGCCGGTGACGGTGGGCCTCTCTATCCTCATCTGGTACTGGCGGAGCCGTCGCGCCAAAGAGATGCCGGAGGCTGCTGACATCCGCTCCTCGTCTACTCGCTAGTCGCCGTCTTGCGCGAACACCGGTTTCCGCGCGGGGCCAAGCGTCCGTCTTCATGATTCCTGGAAGCGGACTCTTGTGCCCCGTATCCCGAGGCACATATTCCCCAAAGTGACCCCGGCCTAGGCCTGCACGACATACGCTGATCGCTCGCGTGGAGTCGCCCCATGGAGCGCTTTTCAGTTCGGTCCGCGGCGCAGGGAGTGGTAGGTGGGTTGGTCGCCGGCGCCGTGGTGGCAGGTTGGTTTCTCGTGACGGACATCGCAACCGGGCAAGCGTTCCAAACCCCCGCCCGGCTCGCGAGCATCGTGTTGCACACGCCGTTCACCGGCCCGTGGCCTCGCGCGGTACTCGTCTACACCCTCATGCACTTCGGCGTGTTTGCCTGTCTCGGCGTGGCGGGTCTCTGGGTATTGACGCTCCTCGATCTCGAACCCGGCCTGTTCGTAGGAGCCGCGTTCGGGCTCGGCGTCCTGAACGCGGTACACTACACCGGGATGCTCGTGAACAGCGCGAGCCTGCTCACCGTGGTCCCGGTGGCACAGGTCGTGGTCGCGAACCTCTTGGGTGGCATGGCGATGATGGCGTACCTGCACCGCGCGCTCGCCGTCAAGTCGCCGTTCGGCTGGAATGCCCTACGGGTATACCCGAGGATCTTCGAGGGCGTCTCGACCGGCCTCGTGGGTGCGGCTGCCGTGGCGTTCTGGTTCCTGCTCGTGGACCTGGCCCGAGGCGGTCCGTTCCTGACGCCCGCGGTGTTGGGGTCCGCACTGCTCCTCGGGGGCTCTGGTCCGTCGGCCGTCGTCGTGAGTCCCGGCGTGATCGCCGCTTACACGTTCCTGCACGTCAGCGTGTTCGTACTGTTGGGACTCGTGTTTGCCCAGGTCGTCCACGATGAGCGCCCTAAACCGGTCTACTGGACGCGCGTTGTCGCGGTCTTCGTTCTGGTCGAAGCCCTCTTCTACGGCACGATGTTGCTGCTCAACGCCTGGGTAGTCGAGCAGATGGGGTGGCTCGTCATCCTCGTGGCCAATATTCTGGCGGCCGTGTGCATGGGGCTCTGGCTGCTGCGAACGCGGGCTCATCACGGCACTCCCGCGATGCCGGCCCAATGAGCTTCGTCTCTACGGAAGGTCTTGACTGATCGGGAGGGCCACGGGATCGCGCCCAATCAGCATGGCCGCGTGAATTCCCTGACAAAGGTCAAGCTCACCCCCTCACTATCCTCCAGCGGAGCGAGCATGCAGAAGGCGATGGCGGTGCGGGTCTACTGGATCTCTTGGGGAACGCTGCTCGTGCTCACGCTGATCATGCTGTTGACCGAGAAGTCCGGGTTTCCCCGCGGAGCGGCGGTTCTCTTTCTCGTCGTTGCCATGCTGATCAAGGCGACGGTTATCGGAGGCTGGTTCATGCACCTCCGGTATGAGCGTGTGGCGCTCGTCGCGGCGGTAGTGGGCGCCGTACTCGCCACGGCCGCTGTGCTGTTCTTTCTCATCATCCCGGATGCCGTAAACACCCTCAAATCCGCCACGCAATAAGAACTCGCGCCGCAGCCGACCTGCCTCCGCCCGCTAAGGTCTCCTCATCCAGCGCACGCGCTCCGGCTTCAGGGCCTTCAAAGCGGACTGTTTGACGTCGCGAGGGCCATCCGTGAGTTAGGCCGGAGATGCGATCCCGCTTGATGGCGATTGTTGCGAGGTACAGAAGGCGCAGCGACGTGCGCCAATGGGAATTTCACTCAAGCACTCTGAGCATTTGCGCGTTGTGGGGTCGGCCGGCGGTTCCTTCCTCGCCCTCGCGATGAGGGCATTAAGCGGCAGCACAACGAAGAAGTAGACCGCGGCCGCCGTGATGAGGAACGAGAGTAAGCCGTTTACGAACTCCCCATAGAGAAACTTGCTGCCGTTGATGGTGAACGTCAGCGCAGAGAAGTCAGGCTGTTTAGCCAGCGCGGCGATGAATGGCGTGAGCAGGTCTTTCACAAGCCCTGTCACCACGGTGCCGAACGAGGCGCCAACGACGATACCTACCGCCATATCCACCACATTGCCTCTGAGCAGGAACTGCTTGAATCCCTTCAACATGTTCTCCTCCGTTCGCAAATTGGACGTGACTGCCCGTGCGTACACCCACTTCCTTGCCGGCCTGTATACACGAACGCATCCGCGGCGAAGTCCGCGCCAAGTGGCGCTACTCCTCCTCACGCTTCTCGGGCAGCCCTTCTATAAGGATCGTTCCTAGTTTGGATCTTGTCTCAGCAATGAAACGCTCTGATCTGCGAGCGGCTTGAGGGCCTCTGCACCGTCGGGTCTTGGCCGATGATGACGACCCGGATCCGACCGGATCCAACCAACGGTTCGGGATGTGAAGATCCCGATCAATAGGGCGCTCCACACGTGGATCGGCAGTCAACCGATCTCGGATGGCCCACCGTACTGAGAAGTCCCCGCGGTCTCGCGTACCTTAGGCTACACGGGCTATGGCCCACCTCAACTTGATCAGAGTTTGGAGAAGAGTCGATATACAAGGCGCAGCTGAACGCCTGCCCACCTTGTAGTGGCTGCCTCTCAACGACGCCAAAGCGCTCGGCCCCGCACTGGCCGATGTTCTTGCGGCTGCTAGGGGCGCTCGCCGGCGGCGTCTCGATAGGGTCCAATGGGCGCCCTTGACGAGGTTCTCTGGCCGCGGGTATGTTTATACGGTCAATTGCATATTCATACAACACAACGAATAACCTCTGGTGCGATGGGCATTCGAGCGTCGAAGGTCATCACGATTACCCCGAAGCCGGATTGTCCCAAGCATGGGAGCGACCGGGTGGCGTAGCGTGCAGCAGAGTACCGAAGGACCCCGGCCCGCTCCCGACGGAGCGGGCTTTCTTTTTCGAGCGGAACACGAGGAACCATGATGCCTGAAGCCGGACACCCGACCATGTCCGCGCACGATCAGCCCGAACCGCAGGGACTTTACGTCCCCGGTGACGAGCACGATGCCTGCGGCGTCGGTTTCGTCGTCCATACGAAGGGGAAACAGTCCCACGAGATCGTCGTGAAGGCGCTGCAGGTCCTCATCAACCTGGAGCATCGGGGCGCATGCGGGTGTGAGGCGAACACCGGCGACGGCGCGGGCATTCTCCTGCAGATCCCAGACGGCTTCCTGCGGGCGGTGCTCCCGTTCGAGTTGCCGCCCCTCGGGCAATACGGCGCGGGCCTTGTGTTCCTGCCGCGCGACGCGCGGAGCCACGACGCGGTCAAGGCGCTCATCGAGAAGATCGCCGCTGAGGAAGGTCAGCAGGTGTTGGGATGGCGGGCTGTTCCAACCGACAACAGCCTGATCGGCGATAGCGCCAAGGCGGCGCAGCCGGTGTTCGAACAGGTCTTCATCGCGGCGGGCCGGTCTCTACGGGCGCCCGGATCGCGCGCCGCCTTCGAGCGGAAGCTCTACGTCATCCGCAAGCGCGTCGAGCATGCCGTCGACGCGATGGAGATGGACGCGCTCGCGCGACGCTTGTTCTACATCGTCAGTCTGTCGTCGAACACGCTGATCTACAAGGGCATGCTCCAGGCGAAGCAGCTGAGCCCTATGTTCCCAGACCTAGCCGACCCGCGAGTGACGTCCGCGCTCGCGCTGGTCCACCAGCGGTTCAGCACCAACACGTTCCCGTCGTGGCCCTTGGCGCATCCCTATCGGATGATCGCCCACAACGGCGAGATCAACACGCTTCGCGGCAACATCAATTGGATGCGGGCGCGCGAGGGACTGCTCGAGAGCGACGTCCTCGGCGACGACCTGAAGAAGGTTCTGCCGATCATCCGTGAGGGGAACAGCGACACGGCCACGTTCGACAACGTGCTCGAGCTGCTCGTGATGTCCGGGCGGTCCCTCCCGCATGCGCTGTTGATGATGATTCCCGAACCGTGGACCGGGAACCCCTCGATGAACCCCGAACTGCGCGCGTTCTACGAGTACCACTCGGCGCTCATGGAGCCGTGGGACGGGCCGGCGGCGATTGCGTTCAGCGACGGTACTGTCATTGGCGCCGTGCTCGATCGGAACGGGCTCCGACCGGCGCGCTACTACGTCACGAAGAACGACCTCGCGATCATGGCGTCGGAGGCCGGCGTGCTCGACGTGCCGGCCGAGGAGATCCTGGTCAAGGGACGGCTCAGCCCGGGCAAGATCTTCCTCGTCGACACCTCTCAAGGGCGCATCGTCGACGACGAGGAGATCAAGAGGACGCTTGCGACCGAGCATCCGTACGGTGAGTGGCTGAAGACGCACCTCGCCGACATCAACGACCTGCCGCCCGCGCCGGCGCAGCAGCCGGAGCACGCGGCTGTGTTGAACCGCCAGCAGGCGTTCGGGTACACGCAGGAAGACCTCCGTCTGCTCATCGCGCCGATGGCGATGACCGGCGAGGAGCCGATCGGCTCGATGGGGACCGACACCGCGCTGGCGGTGCTGTCCGACAAGCCTCGGCTGCTATACGAATACTTCAAGCAGATTTTCGCGCAGGTGACCAACCCACCGCTCGACGCGATCCGCGAGGAGCTGGTGACCTCGATGGGGTCGACAATCGGACCGGAGCGGAATCTGCTCAAGGCCGAGCCCGAGTCGTGCCGGCAGCTCAATATGAGGTACCCGATCATCCACAACGAGCACGTCGCGAAGCTGCGGAATCTGCCGCCGCACGTGCCGTTCCGTTCGACGACGCTCTCGATGCTATTCGACCCGGCGGCCGACGGGCCTGGTCTCGAGCACGCGATGACGGAGCTCTGCCGCCAGGCGAGTGAGGCTGTCGCGGCAGGGTTCGACATTCTCATCCTGTCCGACCGCGGCGTCGGTCCGCGCATGGCGCCCATCCCGAGCCTCCTAGCGACGGCCGGCGTGCATCACCACCTCGTGCGCGAGGGGACGCGGACGAAGTGCGGGCTCGTCATCGAGTCGGGCGATGCGCGCGAGGTGCACCATGTCTCACTGCTGCTCGGCTATGGAGCGGGCGTGGTCAACCCGTACGTCGCGTTCGAGACGATCGACGACATGCTCCGGCAGGGCATGCTGCCGGGTATTGAGCGCGAGAAGGCGATCCAGCACTACATCAAGGCGCTCAACAAAGGCGTCCTCAAGGTGATGTCGAAGATGGGGATCTCAACGCTGCAGAGCTACTGCGGCGCGCAGATCTTCGAAGCCATTGGGCTCGACCAGGGGTTCATCAACCGGTACTTCACGCACACGACATCCCGCGTCGGCGGCGTAAAGATCGACATCATCGCCGAGGAGGTGCGGCGCCGGCACGAGCGCGCGTTCGGTCTTCAGCCGGCGCGGCCGGCGGAGCTCGAGCCGGGCGGCGAGTACCAATGGCGCCGGGACGGGGAGTATCATCTCTTCAACCCCGAGACCGTGTTCAAGCTGCAGCACGCCACCCGCACTGGGCAGTACGACGTCTTCAAGCAGTACACGCGGGCGGTCGACGTACAAACCGAGCATCGGGCCACGCTGCGGGGTCTGTTCCAGCTGAAGCCAGCCGGCCCACCCGTCCCGATCGACGAAGTCGAGTCGGTCGAGACGATCGTTAAGCGGTTCGCGACCGGCGCGATGTCGTACGGGTCGATCAGCGCCGAGGCGCACGAGACGCTCGCCATCGCGATGAACCGCCTGGGGGGCAAGTCGAACACCGGCGAGGGCGGCGAGGACGCCGAGCGGTTCGTGCCGCTCCCGAACGGCGACTCCAGGCGGAGTGCGATCAAGCAGGTGGCGTCCGGGCGTTTCGGCGTCACGAGCGAGTACCTCGCCAACGCCGACGAACTGCAGATCAAGATGGCGCAGGGAGCGAAGCCCGGTGAAGGCGGTCAGCTGCCCGGTCATAAGGTGTACCCGTGGATCGCGAAGACGCGGCACTCCACGCCCGGCGTGGGCCTCATCTCGCCGCCGCCACACCATGACATCTACTCGATCGAGGATCTCGCGCAGCTGATCTTCGACCTGAAGAACTCGAACCCGGCCGCGCGGATTGCCGTGAAGCTCGTGTCGGAAGGGGGCGTCGGTACCGTGGCGGCGGGCGTGGCCAAGGCGCACGCGGACGTTGTGCTCATCGCCGGCCACGACGGCGGCACGGGTGCGTCGCCGCTCACAAGCTTGAAACACGCCGGGCTCCCCTGGGAGCTCGGCCTGGCCGAGACGCAGCAAGTCCTCGTGCTGAACAAGTTGCGGGATCGAATCATCGTGCAGGTCGACGGCCAGATGAAGACGGGTCGAGACGTCGTGATCGGCGCGCTCCTCGGCGCTGAGGAATACGGGTTCGCCACGGCGCCGCTCGTCGTCATGGGCTGCATCATGATGCGCGTGTGCCACCTGAACACCTGCCCGGTGGGCATCGCGACGCAGGATCCCGAGCTGCGCCGCAAGTTCACCGGGAAGCCCGAGTTCGTCCAGAACTTCTTCCGCTTCATCGCCCAGGAAGTGCGCGAGCAGATGGCGCAACTCGGGTTCCGCAGGATGGACGACATGATCGGCAGGGTCGACTGTCTCGACATCGACCGGGCAGTGAGCCACTGGAAGGCCAAGGGGCTCGCGCTGGAGCCACTCCTCCACCAGCCGGACCAGCCATCGTCGGTGGCGCGCCGCAAGGTGGTTGAGCAGGATCATGGTCTCGAGGGCCAGCTCGATCTCGCGCTCATTCGCGCGGCCTCTCCCGCGCTCGAGCGCCGGTCACCGGTTGAGCTGACGTCCCGCATTCGCAACCGCGATCGCACGGTCGGCACGCGGCTCGGCTACGAGGTCACCAAGCGCTACGGCGGCGCCGGCCTGCCCGACGACACGATCCGGATCACGTTCACCGGATCGGCTGGGCAGAGCTTCGGTGCATTCGCCCCTCGCGGGATGACGCTCACGCTCGTCGGCGACGCCAACGATGGCGTTGGCAAAGGGCTATCGGGCGGGAGGCTCGTCGTGTATCCGCCCTCGCTCTCGACCTTCAAGGCGGAGGAGAACATCATCGTTGGCAACGTCGCGTTCTACGGCGCGACGAGCGGCGAAGGCTACGTCCGCGGTGTGGCCGGCGAGCGGTTCTGCGTGCGCAATAGCGGCGCGACGGTGGTCGTCGAGGGAGTGGGCGATCACGGCTGCGAGTACATGACCGGCGGCCGCGTGGTCGTGCTGGGAATGACCGGGCGCAATTTTGCCGCCGGCATGAGCGGCGGCGTCGCCTACGTGCTCGACGCCGATGAGGCCTTCGAGGGACGTTGCAACCGCGAGATGGTCGATCTGGAGCCGCTGATCGAGAGCGAGGACGTCGATTTCCTCCAGGCCGCGATCGCGACGCACGCGAAGGTCACCGGCAGCCCGCACGCCAAGCGCGTCCTCGCCGAATGGGCGTCGATGCACCGACGGTTCGTGAAGGTGATGCCGCGCGACTACAAACGCGCGCTCGCCGAGCTCGCAGCGCGGGAGCAGAATGCACCGCTGTCGGGCGTCGCGGCGTCAGCGCGCGGCGTGGCGACGGGAGGCCGGTTCGAGCCGGTGACGATGAGCGCCAAGTCCAGCCGTGGGTAAAGCCACTGGCTTCATCGAAATCCGGCGCAAAAAGCATCCGACCAGACCGGTAGAGGAGCGGGTTCAGGACTGGCAGGAGGTGTATCTGCCGGTTCCGCCGGCCGACCTCGAGGCGCAAGGCGCCCGCTGCATGGACTGCGGCGTGCCCTTCTGCCATCAAGGCTGCCCGCTCGGCAACCTGATCCCCGACTGGAACGACCTTGTCTACCGCGATCGGTGGCGCGCAGCGATCGAGCGCCTGCACGCCACGAACAACTTCCCCGAGTTCACCGGGAGGCTGTGCCCCGCTCCATGTGAGGGGTCGTGTGTGCTCGCGATTAACGACGACCCCGTGACGATCAAGTCGATCGAGGTCTCAATCATCGACCGGGCGTTCGCTGAGGGATGGGTCAAGGCGACCGCGCCGACGACCCGCACGTGGAAGAAAGTTGCGATCGTGGGATCGGGTCCCGCGGGTCTCGCCGCGGCCGCCCAGCTGAACCGCGCCGGGCACTCGGTAACGGTGTTCGAGAAGTCCGACCGCATCGGCGGACTCTTACGCTATGGCATCCCCGAGTTCAAGATGGAGAAGCGGATCCTCGACCGGCGGCTCGCCCTGCTCGAGGCCGAGGGAGTGGTGTTTCGCCAGGGCGAGAATGTCGGCGTCGACGTCGCGGCCGACTGGCTGCGTGCGAATCACGACGCCGTTCTCCTTGCAGGAGGGGCGGGTCAGCCCCGCGACCTGCACGTTCCCGGGCGCGAGCTGCAGGGCATCCACTTCGCTATGGAGTACCTGACGCTGCAGAACCGCCGCTGCGAGGGCGACGCGATCCCCGACGCCGACTTCATCACCGCGGCGGGCAAGCACGTGATTATCCTCGGCGGCGGAGACACCGGCGCCGATTGCCTCGGCACCGCGCACCGGCAGGGCGCGCGCTCAGTGCACCAGATCGAGTTGCTGCCCAAGCCTCCCCTGACGCGCGCGCCGAATAACCCGTGGCCCGAGTGGCCGAACATCTTCCGTGTCTCGACGGCGCACGAAGAGGGCGGCGAGCGCCTCTACGCCATGTCGACTGAGCGCTTCAGCGGCGATGCGAGCGGGCGCGTAACGAAGCTGCACGGCGTGAAGGTCGAGATGACTCGCGAGGGTGGACAGATGCGCTTCGTACCGCAACCGGAGAGCGACTTCGAGCTGAAGGCGGACCTCGTCCTGCTCGCGATGGGCTTCCTCGGCCCCGAGCCAGGGCCCCTTCTGGGCGACCTCGGCGTGCGGAAGACCGACCGCGGCAACGTCGCGCGCGACACCCGCTGGATGACGAACGTACCGGGCGTGTTCGCCGCCGGCGATATGCAACGCGGCCAGTCACTCATCGTGTGGGCGATTGCCGAGGGCCGCAGCGCGGCCCGCGCCATCGACGAGTACTTGATGGGGACGTCGCAACTGCCGTCGCCACTCGACGTGCGTCCAGGCGGGTGAACGACCCCGACGTGTAAACTCCCCCATCGCCGTGGCGAACCGGTCACGACGTTCGATCGGTTCCTGAAGGTTAGGAAGGCAGGGCAGGAGGTCGCCCTCGCAGCACCACAGGGACGCGGGCGTGAGCGGTGACTGACGGCGGTTCGAACTAGCCCTAGTGCTCGCTGAGGCGACACCGGCGAGAATCGGTGCGATCGCCGGACTCCGGTGGTCGGACCTCAGGTTCGACCCGCCCGAAATCACGTTCACGGCCGAGTTCGAGACGCGCGGCCGGGAACGGACGGTGCCCATCCCGGAGACGCTGGCCGAGGGAACTGCGGGGCATCAAGGTGAAGCTCGCCACCGCCCGGGCGAACGCCGCCTTCGGAGATATCCAGGCTTCGCGATTGTTCCGCCAGTGTAGTCCATGGTTGTCATCGTTTCGCTTGGTGTTCGTGGATACCGACCATGAGGAGCCATGCGCCCGAAATGAGGAACGCGAATAAGACAATGCTTGCGATAGCTGCGATGTAGAGGCCCGCACTTTGTCCAAACATAAGGAACATGGCGCTCATCACTTCAGCGAGATAGCAAAGCGTGCCGCCCGTCAGGCGCGGCGCGGTTAATCCAATGGAACTCATGCGTGCTCTGATCGCTACAACGTAACCCCTGATGAAGATGGCCGTTGCGATGAGCCAGAGGACAAGCCACTCAAAGCCGAGCACTCCAAGACGTTGATTTCCAATAAGTGCCAAACCGCATGCCATAAACACTGCGGTGAAGCCCGATAGCATATTAGTTGCCCGATTCCTATGTGTCGCGTTTCCAAGAATGATGTCGGGATTGATCGACATCGCGACGAAAATCAAACCTGCAAGCGCTGCCGCGCCGCTGCCTACCATGACAAAAAAGTTGTCCCATCGATCCAGCATGAGAATATTTGTCCCTCAGTTCTAATTTCGATCAAGGATTGTCATTGTGGCGGGGCCTGAGCGGCGATTAGAACCTTCTGGAAGAAGATGGCTATGTCTGTTGCGACCACCATGCCGTCGCACTGGCAGAACGGGTCAAGCGCCGGTTGGCTGAATGTTCTTGTTCATCCGAAACAGATTGTTCGGATCCAACGCGGTCTTCACGTCGACGAGCCGCGCGTAGTTCCGGCCGTAGGCGGCGCGGGTCCGGTCCTCGCCTTCTTCCTCGGTCAGGAAGTTGACGTAGGTACCGCCGGTCGAAAACCGCCGCATGTCCCGCCACGCCGCTCGCGCCCATTCGATGTTCGCCTGGTCGTCTTCAGCTCGGTCCCAAGCGGCCGTCACGTTTAGGACCATCCTGGCGTCGCGGTTTCCGGCAGGCGAGTGATCCTCCGGGAATCGGTTGAGCGCGCCGTCGACCGGGAACAGCACGACCGCCGAATGGGGCGAGACGATGTGCGCAGCGTGTTCGGAGACCTTCCTGAGAAGGTCCGCCCCAAGCGCCGGCAGGTACTCGGACTTCCAGTAGTAGCGGCGACCGTTCGGCTGGGTTGCGTCGAGCAAGTTCTGTTGCGACACGTAGGGCCGGCTGGCGTCGCCGCCAACCGGAAGGAGGGCGAGCGCGTGACCCGTCTCGAAGCTGCCGGCGCGGGCGTCCAGCGTCGTCGGCACGCGGTCCTTCGTAGTGAACGCGACCGCGCCCGCCGTGGCGAGATCACCGTCCGCCGGGTCGTAGGGACCTTTGCGCACATCGATGCGATCAACAAGTTCCGGGATCAGAAAGTGCAGATCGGCGTATCCCTGACCGTGAGCGTGGGAGACCATGTTAGCGGGCGTCCCGTCGACGCTGATCGCCACGTCGGTGCCGTGATCAGCATCGAAGCCGCGCAAGAAGGTCTGCTCCGCCTTGCCGCCGCCTTGGTGTTGGGCGAGGACAAGCCCGGGGACGAATCGCAGGAGGTCTTGGGAAGACTCCTGAGGGCGGAGGGCGAGGTCCAGTTGCCCAATGACCGTCGAAGACGAGGCGGAGCGACCCAGACTGCCCTGAACCAGGACCGGGTCCAGGGCGAGCGGAGCGGGGACCAGCCGGAACGTGACAGGTTGCTTCGGCCCCGCCACGCTGAGCGTCTCGGGGCGGTAGCCGAGCTGGGCAGCCACGATGCGGGCGGGACCCGTGAGCGCCACCCGGAAAGCTCCCGTCGGCCCGGCACGGGTGCCGAACGGATGTGATCCTTCAAGGACTACAATCGCAGCGCCAGAGAGGGCACTCGAGTCGAGGGCGCTGACCACGCGACCCCGGAGCAGCTCCTGGTGCTGGGCGAAGAGTGGGAACGAGGTGCCGCAGCACAGCGAGACGACAAGGGACAAGTACCGCGAGGCAAACCGCATCGGACCCTCCGGAGGATAGGTGCCCGGGGGCCCGGCCGTGCGCTCCCGGAAGCGTCCTACGGTCCCAGAGAGACCGCCATCGGAACGCCGGGTGGCTCGCGACGGGTCAACATACGACGCTCACAGTGCCGCGCAAGATCCCAGCCGCCACCCGACCATGCACGGAGAGCGGCCCGTTCCGGCGAACGTTGATGCTTAGGCGGGGGTGAGCTTCTTGCGCGATGTCAGAGCGCGGACCACTTCGGTAGGCGACCCGCCGATCGCCAGTACGGACCTCAGCAGGAGGTCGACGCTAACGGAAGGATCTCCCGACTCCATTTTCGCAACGCGCGACTGACTGGAGCCAACCAACTCGGCCACCCGGCTCTGCGACAGTTTCCGGCGGATACGAAGGGCACGCAGGCAGCGAGCCAGGCCGAGCTTCATCTCGACGAATGCGGCCTCCTGCTTGGTGAGGCCGAGAAACTCAGCAGCCGTTCCAACCTTCCACCCAGCCGCTTCAAGACGAGCCTTCTTGGCAGTGTTCATGGCGCAGACCTCCCATCTACCCGACGCTGTGGTAGTGCCTTGATCTTCGCCTGCATGTTTCAATAATGCTCTGTGGCGTTTGTCGCGTCGTCTTCGCAAACACCTCCAGGATCACAATCGCATCAGGATCGATACGATAGAGAATCCGCCAGGCCTCGGTCCTGTCCGGAACACGGAGCTCGTGGCACCGTCGACCGATCGAAGGCATCGGTCGCGAATGTGGCAAGCTCAGACCCTCGCCCTGCTGTAGCCTGCCGAGGAGATACCCAGCTTCGATTCTCGCGTCCTCGGAAAAGGGAGGCGTCTTGATCTGGCCGTGAAGCCAGACGAGGGGCTTCTCTCCCGGGGCCATCGCACGAGGAATCTATGTCACATATGACATAGGACAAGCGGCGCTGCAGGCGTGCGCGAAGGACGTTGCTCCTCCCACCATGGTGGGCTCTACCTGGTTCGTCGATGGACGAACCGACGCCCGCGGGGAATGTCCTGATCGGTCCGCAGCAAGGCTTGCGAAGTCCTCATCGGCGGCCGGCGGACCAGCACCGGGAACATCATGTTGTGTCTCGAGTTCGACTCGTTGCATGGAGCAGGACTCTCCTGACCCCTGCCAAAGGCGGCTGAAAATGAACGAAGCGCGACACGCGGTATCTGCGCATCGCGCTTCGAGTTGCCCCTCCTGGGCTCGAACCAGGACTCTCCTGATCCAGAGTCAGGCGTGTTGCCAGTTACACCAAGGGGCAGTGCGGCCCGGTCTTGAGCCACGGAACAGTGGAGCTGAGGGGGCTCGAACCCCTGACCTCCTGGGTGCGATCCAGGCGCTCTCCCAGCTGAGCTACAGCCCCGTGGCGCTCGGAAACTAGACCGCGGCGGCATGCCCCACAACCCCTTGCAACGTCCACAGTAACGTCCCGTCCATCCGCAACCGGCTGAACGCACGAGGGTCCGCTCACGTATTTTCGGCCATGACGCCGCTCAAGTACACCCACTCAGGCACGATCGCGGCTCCGATCGACGACGTGTTTCAACTGCTTACGGATCCGAAGCGAATCCCCGAGTGGTTTCCCTCCTGCACCGACGTCACAGCGCCAGGTCCATCGCTGACCAAGGGCACCCGGTTCACAATCGCGATCGCTGCGAACCGGGGCCCGCGCGAAGTGGTCGCTGAAGTAATTGAATACGCTCCGCCTACGATCTTCGGATGGGCCGAGCAGGGTCCTCGGCGGAACGCCAAGACCTTCTACAGACTCAAGTTCAACGGCGCGTCCACAGGAATCTCTGTGCAGTACGTGAGCACGCCGTCAGGGCTCTTGGGGCACCTCCGCGCGGCCCTGCTCACGCGGCGTGAAACCGCACGGCTGTTCGAGCGGTCGATTCAAAACCTTCAGCTGAGTCTCATGCGCTGATCCTTATTCCGATCGATCAGGGGCCGAAGGGCACGTCGATGGTCAATCCGTCGCGCGCCACGATCACGCTTTCAAAAACCTCCTTCGCTTCCGTAACGAGCTCCTCGGCGCTCGTCGAATAACGCGCTGACACGTGCGCGAGTACGAGGCGACGCGCCTTTGCGGCAAGAGCCACTTGCGCTGCCTCCCTGGCCGTCGCATGTCCCGTCTCCTTCGCCCTGTCCCGTTCTTCCTCCCCGAAGGTGGCCTCGTGAATGAGGAGGTCCGCGCCCTGCGACGCATCCACGACCGCGGCGCACGGCCGAGTATCTCCCGTGAAGACAACGAGCCGACCAGGCCTCGGTGGCCCCACTATCCCATCAGGAGTCACGGTGCGCCCGTCGGGCAGAAGGGCGGACTCGCCCCGTTGCAGCAGACCCCACAGCGGACCCTCGGGGACACCCGCCGCACGCGCCATCTCGGGGTCGAACCGACCGGGGCGATCGTGTTCCTTGAGCGCGTAGCCTACCGTTCCGCCACCATGATCGGTGTCGAACACCACAATCTCGTACCCCGCCCGCTGGCCTCCCGAATTGGCGGTGATTCTATCCCCGCCCTTCACCTCATCGATCGTCACTTCGAAGGGCATGCGCTCGACCCCAAGCGAGATGGCGTCCCGCAGCACGCGCTTGGCGCCGCGTGGCCCGTAGAAGTGCATCGGGGTGTCGCGCTTCTGGAGTCCGAGCGTCCGCACGAGCCCGATCACGCCCAGGAAATGGTCCCCATGAAAGTGCGTGAAGAAGATCTCCGAGAGGGCGAAGCTCACGCCGTAACGCATCATCTGGCGCTGGGTGCCCTCGCCGCAATCGAACAACAGCGTCTCGCCCTCCCGCTCGAGCGCCATGGAGGAGACGTTTCGCTCGATCGTGGGACGGGACGCCGAGGTGCCGAGAAAAGTGACCGAAAGCATGGGCCGAATATACGACGCGTGATTGAACGAGAGACGCTACCGAGCGTGCGCTAGAACACCTTGACCGTCAGGTATCGGCCGGGACGTTCCTTCAAGTCGGTCAGGAGCGCCGACAGCGCGGCGAGGGTCGAGTTCAGGTTCTTGTAGAGCAGCGTGTCCGTGGCCAGCCGGCCGAACGTACCCTCGCCTTTCGTCATTCGGGTGAGGAGCGTGTCCAATGAGGTCGTCGCTTCGGAGAGGCGCGTGGTGAGTTGTGTGAGATTGGCCGAGAGCGTGTCGAGGCGCCTGCCGCTTGCGACAGCGCCTTGCGTCCCGAGGATCGAGTCGATGCGGGCCATGACGTGTTCCACGCTCTCGAGCGTGGCCGTCGTCTGCTGAACGGTTGGGCCCGTCGTCAGCTCGGTCAGCGCGCGCATGCCACGCTGCGTGACGACGAGCGTATTGTGGAGATCGTTGGCGAGCTGGCCCGGGTTTAGCCCGCTGTTCACGCTCTCGATCAAGTGGCTCGCGCTCGTCGCTGCGCGCGCCGCCATGTCTGTGAACTGCTCCTGCGCTACGCCCGGGATCGGCTGACCCGCCGGAAGCGGTGCTTCCGCGGACCCCGGGTTATAGTCGACGAACATGGCGCCCAGGAAGTCCGCGGACGCGACCGTGGCGCTCGCGTCGCTTCGGGGAGCCACCGCGGGGTCGAGCTCCAGGGTGACCATGACCCGGCCCACCCGCTCGAGCCTCACTTTCTGCACCCGGCCCTTCATCACGCCGGAGACGCGAACCGGATCCCCCTCTCTCAATCCCCCGACATCCTTGAAGACGACCGGGACCGCGACACCGTGGGATGTGAGGGAGCGGCCAGTCAGCCAGAACATCGCGCCTGTGAAGGCGACGAGCCCGGTGATCACCATGACGCCCACGCTCACTTCCTGCTTGTAGCTAAGCTCCATGGGCGCGATGCTCCCCTGTCTCGGCCTGGATGACGGCCATCTCGAGGTCGCGCTCGAGGAATTGTTGCACCGCGCTGTCGCGAGATGCGAGAATCTCCTCGGGCGTCCCTACGGCCCGGATCCTCCCCTGCCAGAGCAGCGCTACGCGGTCCGCTACCCGAAAGGACCCGCGAACATCGTGCGATACGACGACACTCGTCACACCCAACTCCGATTGCAGCCGCTCGACGAGCGTGTCGATCACGTCCGCATTCATCGGGTCCAAACCCGATGTCGGCTCGTCATACAGCAGGTACCTCGGCTTCCCGGCGATGGCACGTGCGATCCCCACCCGCTTCTTCATGCCTCCGGAAAGCTCCGCCGGAAACTTCCCGCCGACATCGGGATTCAAGTTCACAAGCCGGAGGCATTCGGAGACCCGGGCGGCGCAGTAATCCTCGTCCTCATAGTGCTTCTCGTCCGTGATCCCGAGCCGGACATTGTCATGGACGTTCATCGAGTCGAAGAGCGCTCCGTATTGGAACACGTACCCGATCCCCGCACGGAGCTCGGCGAGCTCCCGGCGACCGAGCGCGGGCACGTGCAACCCGTCGACAATCACGTCGCCCGAGTCCGGCCGGAGCAGCCCGTTGATCATCTTCAGGGTGACGCTCTTCCCCACCCCGGACGGACCGAGCAAGGCTACCGTCTCACCGTCGTGCACGTCCAGGCTCACGTCGTCCAGGACGACGCTGTCGACGAACCGCTTCGAGATATGCTTGAGCTCGATCATGTGTGGAGCAGGAGCTGCGCGAGCACGGTATCGAGACACAGGATCGTCACGGACGATGCGACCACCGCGACGGTGGTCGAGCGACCCACGCCTTCGGCGCCCTGCTGGGTGTAGTAGCCGATGTAACAGGGGATCGTCGTCATCGAGGCCGCGAAGAATACAGCCTTGATCATCGAATACCACAGATCGAACGGCCGGAAGTAGTAGCGGGCGCCGTAGATGAAGTCGGCGTTCGTGATGCTGATCGACGACTTCGCCGCAAGCCAGCCCGAGAGAAAACCCACGATGTTGGCCAGCATCGTGAGAGCGGGCACCGTCAACAGACCGGCAAGTACGCGGGGCAAAATGAGGTGAGTCACGGGAGAGCGCCCGAGACTCTCCAAGGCGTCGATTTGCTCTGTCACCCGCATCGAGCCGAGCTCAGCTGCGTATCGGGCGCCGATCCGGCCCGCAAGGATCAACCCGGTGAGCACGGGCCCGAGCTCAAGGATGATCGACTCCGTGATCACGGTGCCATAGATGTAAAGCGGGACGCTGCCCGTGAACTGGTAACCGGCCTGGAGGCTCGTCACGGCCCCGGCAAAGCCGGCGACGAGGAGGACGATGAAAAGGCTCCCGTAGCCGATCGACATCGCCTGCTCGAAGGTGCGCGGGAGCCAGATCCGCCATTCCGCGAGGCCGCGGACCATGTCGATGATGAGGTAGGTGAAGCGCCCGGCGTGGCTTGCGGCTCGGAGGGTCCACCGCCCTACGAGCCGCCGCACATCCAACGTCAGCGCCCCCTCCTCCATGGCGTGTATCTTGGGGAGCCATGCCGCGTAAGTCCACCCCGGCCTCGCGTTTGGGACCGATTAAGGGGGCGTCGGCGTTTCGCCGCAAGCTCTTGGGCTGGTTCGACCGCGCGGCCCGGGACTTGCCTTGGCGCCGAACTCGCGATCCCTACCACGTCCTCGTGTCGGAAGTGATGCTGCAGCAAACGCAGGTGAGCAGGGTTACCGAGTACTTCCCGCGCTTCCTCGCACGGTTCCCCGATTTGAACACCCTCGCCCGCGCGCGACCAAGCGCGGTCCGCGAAGCCTGGGACGGGCTCGGCTACTACGCCCGGGCCCGAAACCTCCATGCATTGGCGAAAGAGGTCACGCATCACTACCAGGGCGTGGTGCCGAGCGACCCGGCCCAACTCATCAAGCTCCCCGGGGTCGGCCGCTACACCGCGGGAGCCGTCGCATCGTTCGCCTACGAGCGCCCGGTCGCGGCAGTCGATACGAACGTCGCACGCGTGATCCGCAGAGCGTTTCAGGGTGACGGCAAAGCGACGAAGGGACAGGCTGCCAAGGCCGTCTGGGACACGGCCACTGCTCTTGTGCCCCGGGACGGCAGCGCCTGGAGGTTCAATCAGGCGATCATGGAGCTCGGCGCACTGGTGTGCGTCGCCCGCCGGCCGCGCTGCCCAGAGTGTCCCGTGCGAAAGGAGTGTCGCACGGGGCAAGTAGCCCCTATTGCTCTGGGAAATAGGGCGCGAGCTAGGAAGAGGCGCCCGAGCCCCTAGCGACCGAGCGTCGCTGCGAAAAGAGCGATCAGCGCGAGGGACCCGGCGATCGTGGCCGAGATCATCTGGCGTTTCCGAAGCGCTGCGAAGGCGGGCGGCAGCTCGCCGCCCTGAAGCTCCAAGTGTGAGAGTCTCGTCGCGGTCGGCACGCTCACGATCACGGCAACGAGCCCTCCGAGGATGCCGGCACCCATCATGCCGTTCAGCCAACCGGGCATTTCGCCCGAGTGCATGTAGGGGCCACTGAGCAGCATGATCACGCCTGAGAAGACAACGGCCGCGGCACCCGGGCCTACGAGCAGCCGCTGGACCACGCCGACGAGCTTATAGGCCTTCAGCCGGTCGGCCGGCGAGTAACCCTTTGCCGCGACACCCTCCACCATAGTGGCAAGCCCGCCGCCGATCCAAAGCGCGAATCCGAGCAAGTGAACGAGCAACCAGAAGCCGTGCATGGTGTTCTCCTTGAGCGTTGGTCCGGGTTAGCTGGCCACGGCGGCGGACAGCGGCTGCCTGCCAGCGAACCCGGCGTCGAGCTCGTGCCAGTGATCGACACGCTCTTCCCCCACCTTCCAGCACCAGAACACGTCCCGGCCGTCCTGCTTTCCGTAGAAGTCGACGAGCCCGTGCTCGAACCCCTTGAAGACGCAGCCGATCTGTTCCAACTCCTCGAGAAACCGGTTGACCTCGCGGGCGACGTCTTCGATCTCGCAGCGCAGGTCGCGTTGCTCGGTCGACTCACCCCACTCCGGGCGCGCCTGGGCCGAGGCTAACTCGAAGCGGTACACGAGATCGCGCCACTTGGGGTAGAGCAGCGTGATGTCGCCCACGATTCGCTTGACGAGCGGCAGCGTCCGGTTGGCCTCTTCCAGCGTGAAGTACTTTCTCACGCGCCAAATGTAGCGAGGGCCCGCAGTGTCGTCTCGTACCCGGCGGTGAAATACCGGGCCGTCTGCCCGCGCGCGAACGTCGCGTTCTTCTCGGCAACTGGCCTCACGGCAACGAGCGGCGTCCCGCCCCGAGGCCAGGCAGCGAGGACCCGCGCCGTCTGCGCCGCCATCATGATCCGGATCGCCTCGTCGTGCGAGCGGACGAGGCGCGGAACCCTTTGCGGGCCGGGAGCAGCGACTTCGTCAAACCCCGGCCCCACGTCGATGGCAAGCACCAGGTCCACATCCGACCCTAACGCGAGCTCCAACGGCACCACGGCGCGAAGCCCCCCGTCCGCGAGCCTCCGACCCGCCAGGATCTCAGCCGGGAAATAGACAGGCAGGGCGCAGGACGCGTACAACGTGTCGAGGAGCGACGCGTCCGACCCGAGGTGACGAGCGGAGCCTCGCATCGGCACGGGCGCCCCGAAGAGAACGAGTTCTCCCGTGTCCATGTCCGTCGTGGTCAAAGTGAACGGCAGCGTGAGAGCCCTGAAGCTCGGGGCCTGCACGAGTTTGCCGATAGTGGCTTTGAGCGTCTCTCGCTTGAGCAGGCTCCTTGCGAACATTCCCTGCACCAATCCCAAAAGATCGACGGCCGCGACGTCCTTCGCCCCGAGCGTTTCGGCCGCCCCTGCCACGGCCTCTGGCGTGGCGCCCGTGGCGAGAGCGGCGCCCATCACAGCGCCCATCGACGTGCCCAGCACGTGGACAACCGCTCCGCCCCACTCGGCCACCGCCTTCCAGGCCCCCAGATGCGCAATGCACTTCGCCCCTCCACCACCAAGGACCATTGTAACCCGCCGCGCCACTTCGCTCGCTACTCCCCGTGCCCCTGGTCATAACGGCGGTCCATCACGCGCCCGGCCCGGCGTTGAGCCGCGCGCTTGTAGCGCCGCTCCTCGTCCGGCGTCTCGGGGGCGACGGGAGGGACTTCGGTTGGCTGGCCGCGATCGTCGAGCGCAACGTAGGTCAGGTAGCACGAATTCGTGTGCCGACGCTCGCCCGTGAGCACGTTTTCCGCGATCACCTTGACGCCCACTTCCATCGACGTCCGCCCCGTGAAGTTGACCCGCGCCATCGCGGTCACGAGCTCACCCACCCGAATCGGCTCCCGGAAGTTCACCTTGTCCACGGACACCGTGACGCACTGCTTGCGCGCGTGGCGGATCGCGGCGACCGCCGCCACCCGGTCGACGAGCGACAAGATGACGCCTCCGAACACGTTCCCCATGATGTTCGCGTGCTGCGGCATCATGAGTTCAGCAATGACCGATTCGGACTCCCGTGGATGGCGACCGAGCATACTCGTCCTGTGTGATGACGTGAGATGCGTGGAAGCTATTCACCCGGGCTCGGTTTGACAGGGTCACTTCTTTGGAAAATGGCGAAGGGCCCGCAATGGGCGCACGCCCACTTCGTTTGTCTAGTAATCGACAGGGCGGAGGTAGAACTCGCCGATGGCGGTTTGGGAGAGCACCGCAACCGTGGGAAGCCTGCGCTTCCAGTGGGTCGATTCGAGCCGGCCTTCCACCAGCGCTACTTCGGCCGCGGTGAACCCACGCGCGATGATTTCTTCTGGGTGCAGTCCGCGGAGGAGATAGTAGAGGATGCGATCGGCCTTCGGGTATGAGATCCCGAAGTCGCCCTCGTCCGTCTGACCGTGAATCAGGTCCGCGGTTGCGGGCTTGGTGACGATCACCTCCGGCACGCCCACATGACGGGCGAGGGCCCAGACTTGCGTCTTGAAGAGATCGCCGAGCGGGTTCACGGGGGGCGCGTCGTCTGCGTGCCAGGTGAAGTAGCCGAGCAGGCGCTCGGACTTGTTCCCCGTCCCAAGCGGCAGGGCGCGGTGCTTCGCTGATAAATCGAAGAGGACGATCATCCGCTCACGGGCCATCACGTTGCCTTGGCGAGCCGGGTCTGCGTCCTTGGCCTGCTCCAGGTACCCGTCGACCGCCGCCGAGATGTCGACCGTCACGGACGGGATCCCAAGTTGATCGATCACGAGGCTAGCGTGCGCAAGGCTTTCGGGACTGGACGTCCGGTAGGGCATCCGCACCCCGATGACGTTCTCCTTCCCCAGGGCCTGCACGGCAAGGGTTGCGGTGAGCGCCGAGTCCACGCCCCCTGAGAGGCCGACGACGCCCTTGTGAAAGCCCCGGCGCGAGACGACTTCGTCTTTGAGAAAGGAGACGAGCCAGCGCCGCGCGAGCTCCAAGTCGAGCGCCAAGGGCTCGCCTGCGTCCTGTCCCGCGCCGACCACGTGGAGCCGAGAGACTGGTGCCGCGCCCGCGGCCCCGCCGTTAGTCGCGGGATCCCACTTCACCGCGTTCCGCGTCTTCCCCGCTCGAGAAGCGGATAGGCCCTCCGCGAGATGTGGGAGGACCGCCTCGAGATCGGACAGCAAAGGGGCCTCCGAGCGCGCACGGGTGATCTCGTCCGGATTCACCTCGGCGGTGACGATCGCCTCTTCGAAGAGGGGGCCTCGGACGAGGAGTTCGCCCTGCGGGTCGACGACGAGCGAGCCACCGGGAAAGCCCTTTCCCCCCTCGAACCCGACGAGGCTCGCGTACGCCACGTACATGCCGTGCTCTTCTGCGAGCCCCCGGACGATCCGCTCCCAGCGCACGGCGCTCTCGGGGAGCGCTACGCCTGAGTCGCTCGGCGACGTGCCACGCGCCGGAGATGCGGACGGCAGGATAAGGAGCTGGGCACCGTCCAACGCCGCGAGAGTCGCGGTGAGCGAGTGCCAGGCGTCCTCGCAGATCAGCATCGCCGCGCGGCCCCACCCGGTGTCGAACGCCCGCACTTCACGCCCGCGGTCGACGAAGCGTTTCTCGTCGAACACACCATACGTGGGCAGAAACACCTTGCGATGCACGTGCTTGATCCCAGCCGAATCACCCCCGAGCGTCGCATAAAGGCACGCGTTGTAGAAGCGATGCTCGAAGACCTCGTAGAACCCGATCGCCACATCGAGCGGCCTCAAACCCGCGGCCTCGTGGCCGAGGGCCAAATCCCGGAACAAGGTGCCCGCCGTTACCGCGACATCGCGTACGCCGCCCTCGACGAAATAGCCCGAAGTGGCCGTTTCCGGGAACAGCACGAGGTCCACAGGGGGCTCGAGCTGCGCCACCTGGACCAGCGTCGATTGGACGAGATCCAGGTTCCGGGCGTAGTCACCCTTGACCGGCCGGATCTGCGCGATCGCAAGACGGACCATTCCGGCGGAAGATAGCGCTATTTTGGGATCCTCAGATGATCGCGTTCATCACGCTCGGCGGGATCGTGGGCACGCTCGCCCGGTACTTCGTCGGCGCCTGGCTGCAGGGCAACGTCGCCTTCCCGCGCGGGACCCTCCTCATCAACATCACCGGGTCCTTCGTGCTTGGGTTCGTGATGCGCTTAGCCACGGGGTCGACGCTCATGACCCCCGAGATGCGTGGCGCGCTGACGGTGGGGTTTTGCGGCGCCTTCACGACGATGAGCACCTTCAGCTATGAGACCGTGGCACTCATGACGGATGGAGAATACCTGCGGGCCGGGCTGTACGCGGGCGGCACGATCGCCGGGTGTCTCATCGCCACGGCGGTTGGCATCATGCTCGCGACCAAGCTGTTATGAGGGGGGAGGGAGACATGCCCCATCGGTTCGAAGGCGAGCGGACGCTGATGCGCATCTTCATCGGCGAAAGCGACAAGTACCACGGAAAGCCCCTATACGAGGCCCTGCTCGAGATGTTCCGAGCGAAGGGATTGGCCGGTGCCACCGTGCTGCGCGGGGTCGCCGGGTTCGGGGCCTCAAGCCGCGTCCACACAGACAAGGTCCTGAGGCTCTCGCTCGACCTTCCGCTCATCGTCGAGGTCGTGGAGACGGAGGAAACAATTACAGCGCTCATACCCGAGCTCGACCGGATGATCGGCGGGGGCTTGATCACGCTCGAACGCGCCCATGTGATCCTCTATCGGCCGTCCAACGCAAAGCCCGACGAGCGGGACCGCCACCGGATGGAAGGACTGCGGGCGAGCGACGACTGACGCGAATAGCGGTAGTCGGGTAGGGTCCCCAAAAAAAACGGGGCACGGCGCCTCCGTGCCCCGCGGTACTACAAACCGTGTGACGCTAGCGCCGGTGGGCTCCACTGCGCGAGCCGCTAGAGCGTGCCGCGCGCGTGCCGAATCCCCCACTCCGAGGACCCGCGCTCGTGCGTGCCGACCGCGGCGACATGTAGCTCACCCCTGCCGACCGCGTCCAACCGCGTGACCCCGAGATCATCGCCGGGCGCGCCCGCGACGCGAGCACTCGATTCCCCGAGCTCACAGGCACGCGCGCCGGAGAGAATGCAAGCGGCGAACGGACCCGGTTGATCAGGAAGCCTGAGCCGACACCGTACGGACGGAGACCCCACGTGCCGAAGGCATACGGGCGCCCGAAACCAAACCGGTACCCGTAGTAGGGCCTGCCATACCCGAAGGAGAAGGGGTTCCAGAACCCATAGAAAGCGGGCGAATAGAAAGCCCTGCAGCCCCAGTACGGTGCGCAGTATGGAGCGCCCCAGCCGAGGGGCGTGCCCCATCCAAACCCAAAACGAAGTCCCGGCCAGCCCCAGCCGAACCCAAGCGCACTGCCCCAGCCACACCCCCAGCACGGGGCAACGTACGGAGTCTGGTAGTACGCCGACACGGACGTCACGGAGTACGGCAGCGCGTCGTAATCGAAGTGCGACGTGCCCGCCATGTCCTGAACGACTGACAAGAGACCCGCTTCCTTGTCGCCGCCAAGCTGGACCGTATCGAGGGCGGCGTAGTCCCAGTGGTCGCTGCGAACGTAGTCGTTGAAGTGGAACGGGGACGGCGACCAGGCTGCGACGACCAGCCCGTCGCCACCCCGCTCGTCCACGATGAACGCATCGCGGTCGCCGCGGCTGCGGATCTCACGCTTGTCGCCGCCGCGCACGAAGTTGTCCGAGCCGGGATCGACGGGGAACAACACGCGCAACCGGCCCTCGCCGTCGGCCCGAAGCACGACGACGTAGCCGTCCTGCTGAGCGCGCAGGTGCACCCGGGCGTGATCGCCCGATGCGTATTCACCATCCGCACTGAGCCAAAGCTTGATCGGCGGGTCCGCGGGGCGCATTGCTGCGGGCTGCGGGCTCGCTGCTGCCAAGGCCAGTGCCAAGATTCCGATCATAGGCCTCTTCCTCCTCCTACTGCGATTCCCCGAACACTAGGTATACCCCAGGCAATGCTGTTCCGTTCGGTGAATTGAAGCACGGTGCCAGTCTCACGGCCTGCGGGTTCGGAGTGCATCGTTCGTTGGTTACGCCCATAAGACTCACCAACATAGGATACGGTTAACGGGCGTCTCAGGTTGGGACAACGGCGCTCAGAACAGGAGAGTCTGCGGCTGGACTGCCGGGTGGAGCGTCGCTAGCCTGCCGGATACCGGTGCCAATACATGCGCAGCTCGCTCAGCTTGCCGTCCGTGGTCTCGCAGAACATGGCGCCCCGGGCATCGACCCATTCGCCCGTGCGGCGCCGACGGTAGGTGCAGCGGAACTCCGTCGCAAACCAGGGTCCCGCAACGTAGATCTCGCCTGAGCGGAACGCGATTTCGGCCTGCGTGGTGGGCACGTCCCGCCAGTATTCGCGCACCGCAGCGAGGCCACGAATCGGCTGGCTGAACGGCGTTTCAAGGAAGGTGGCGTCGGGGGTGAACAACGCAGCCATCGCTTCAACGTCCCCCCGCTCCCAAGCGGCGCCGAACGCATCGACGAGGGCGCGATAGACCACGCTCATGGCGCCAATATAGCCGAAACGGGCCGTCTCACCTTTCATCATATGGAGGTTGCCGTGTCGAAACGTACTTTCGCCGGACTCGTAGTCCTCGCGTGCGCCGCCGTCCCACTCCGGGCACAGGCGCCCGCCGACGTGACGATCACCGGCCAGGTGATCGACCTGAACTGCTTCACGACCCACGGCGCGCAAGGCGCCGGACACAAGGAGTGCGCCGTCGCTTGCGCCAAGGCCGGCGTTCCTCTCGCCATCCTCGGGTCAGACGGTACGATCTACATGCCCGTGAGTGAAAAAGCGGGCGACGCGCAGAACGCCAAGCTGCTCGATCACGCCGAGGGCAAAGTTACGGTCACTGGCACCACACACTTTGACCACGGCCTCCACACGATCGAGATCAAGACGGTGGCGGCCGCGAGCTAGAGATGCGGCGGCTCGGTGCCGCGGCGCTCTTGGCGGGACTCATCGCCTGCCGACCCGCGGCACCCGGCCTTACGCTGCTCTTCTTCAACCGCTCACCCGTCGCCCGGCTCGGGGCCTTGAGCTGGGCAGCGGACCCGGACTCAAGCCGTATCCTCGGGTTCGACGACGCGCTTCGGGTAGCCCAGGTCATCGCGGGTCCGAGGCTCGCCACCCCCGTGTCAGTGGCCTCCCTTGGGCACGAACTCCTCATCACGGAGCGCACGGGACAGGCTGTTGTGTTCGACAGCGCAGGAGCATTCGTGCGCGAGTGGGACAGCCCATTTCCGGCAAGCGTCTACGCCGCTTCGTCCGGAACCACCGTTGCCGCTCGATCGCCCTACTACGTCCCCTTCGAGGCAGAGCCCGATACCGCCCCCCTCCTCACGCTGCTCGACAGCCTGGGACGGGTCGTGGGCCGCGTGGGGACGGTCCACATGCCCAGAGTCCCCTTCTTCGTCGAACTCGCAAACGCGGGAGCCGTGGCAACCGACACGAACGGGAGCGTCTACTTCGCACCCTATGTGCGGGACGAGCTCTCGAAGTACGACCAGTCGGGAGCGCTGCGCTGGAGGATGTCTCGCGACCGCTATGCGACGGAATCGGATCCTGCGCTCGTACCCTCCGGGCGGACGGCCGCCGCTCGATACGCGATCGTCAACTACGCCATGGCACTGGGACATGGCAGGCTTTATGTCCTGGGCGCGAGCGACTCGTCGGGCACAGCGGGCCGGGTGGACGTTGTGGACACGGCGTCCGGCGCTCTGCTCGAAAGCCGTCCCCTGGGGCCTGAGGAGACGGCGGTGGCCCTTCGGTCAGACGGCGTCGTGGTCACGTTTGACGCGGATTCTCTCCGAGTGGGGGCTGCGCCCACGGGGCCTTCGGCGATGCCTTCCTTCGCACTCCCAGACACGGCCGGCGACACGGTTCGTCTAGCGTCCCTGCGCGGCCGTGTTGTGCTCGTCAACTTCTGGGCCTCCTGGTGCGACCCGTGTCGCGCCGAGTTCCCCAACATGGCGGCCCTCTATCGGGACTTCCCGAGAGAGGAGCTCGAGCTCGTAGCCATTTCGGACGACGTGGCGCGAGCCGACATGCTCCGGTTTATTCGCGAGTTCCGGCCGCCGTTCCCCGTCCTCGTCGGCGCGGGGCAGATGAAGGCGCGCTACCACTACCGGGGGCTTCCCTACTCGGTCCTCCTCGACCGACAGGGGCGGGTGATCGAACGCATCTTCGGGTTCGGAGGGGCGGAAGAGTTCGCGGCGCTGCGCGCCGCTATTGCTAAGGCCGTGCGCGTTCCCTAGCCTATAGCCGTGTTCGCCTCGGCGGAGCCATCGCGCGTGCCGCTGCCCCTCATCATCGATACCGACCCCGGGATCGACGACGCGCTCGCCCTTCTCCTCGCCGCGAACTCCCCGGAGCTCGACGTCCGCGGCGTTTCGATTTCCTACGGGAACACGACGATCGAGAATGCCTACCGGAACGCCGTCGCGATCGCGCGGCTTGCCGGAAAACGCCTCCGCCTGGCCGTTGGGGCCCGCAGACCGCTCACCCGGGCATTCGTGGGAGCCGCGGAAACCCACGGGGAGTCGGGGCTCGGGTACGTCGACCTCCCTCCCGCTGGCGTCGCGCTCGACTTCACCAAACCGCTCGAGCGGCTGCTCCGCGAGCAGCCAGAGCCCGTCACGCTCGTCACGCTCGGGCCGCTCACGAGCCTCGCGCTTGCTCTCAAGCGGGACGCCGGGCTCGTGAGAGCCACGGTGTCGCGGCACATCGCGATGGTGGGAACGCTCGACGCACCGGGCAACACGACCCGCTACTCCGAGTTCAACGCCTGGTGCGACCCGGAGGCGCTGGCGATCGTCCTGGGTGGGCTGCCGAGCGAGCTCGTGGGCCTCGACGTGACGCGTCGCTTCGTGCTGGCCCGAGCGGATGTGGACGTCCTCGGTGCCGCGGAAGGCCGGCGGGCACGGTTTCTCTACGATGCGTTGCGGTTCTACGTCGAGTTCCACCGCGCCACGGAAGGCGTGGACGGGTGCGTCGTAAACGACGTGCTGCCGATCGCCGTGCTGCTCGATCCGCGCGTGCTCGACTTCGAATCGGTGGCAGTCACCGTCGACCGGTCGGACGGTGAGTCCCGCGGCCGCACGCGCCGAGCGGTGGAGGGCGATCGGGACCGAGCGCAGGTTCGGTTCGCCCGGTCGGTGCGGGTTGACCTGGCCCACGCGATCCTTGCCGAGCGCGTGCTGCGGTGGGCGGAGGAGCCCGAAGCAAGCACACCCGTGCACACGTGACCGCCGAGGCGGGACTCCTCCCGCAGTCACTGCCCGAGAAGGTCGCCATCATCGGTGCCGGCGAGATCGGCTGCGGCTGGGCGGCGCTGTGTGTCTCGGCCGGCTGGCCCGTGACCGTATTTGACGCCAGCGCCCGCGGACTCGAGCGGGCGGCGACCGAAGTCCCCCGCCGCGCCCGCGCCCTGGTCGCGCACCAGCGTGCCTCGTCCGGCATCGTCGAGCGAGGTCTGCTCGAGTTCAACCAGGGGCGGAGCCTCCTCCAAGCAGTCACGGGCGCGGACTGGGTGATCGAGGCGATCCCCGAGGATTTGGTGGCAAAGCAGAAGCTGTTCGAAATCACGGAGCCCTTGGCCCCGCCCGGGGCGCTGCTCACCAGTTCCTCCTCGGGACTCGCGCCGGCCGACATCTTCGCCCGCTGCAGGCGACAGGACCGCTGCCTCGTGACGCACCCCTTGAACCCTCCGGAGCTCATCCCCCTGGTCGAGGTCGTGCCGTCGCCCCACACGGACCCCGACGCGGTGCGTCGGGCGGATGAGTACCTCCACGCGCTCGGCCGTCTGACGATCCGGGTCAACAAGACCGTCCCAGGCTATGTGGTCGGCCGCATCTCGGCCGCGGTGTGGCGCGAATGCGTCGATCTCGTGCTATCGGGCGTGATCGACGTGGACGAGCTCGATCGCGCGGTCTCGCTCGGACCGGCGCTCGGGTGGGCAGCCGCGGGACCGTGTCTCACGTATCACCTGGCCGCGGGCGAGGGCGGCGTCACGCTTTTCCTGCAGCGACTGCTCGCGAGTTTCGAGGAATGGTGGGCGGGGCTTGCGACGTGGCAGCGGCTCGAGCCGGACCAGCAACGGGCGCTCGTCCGCGCGATCGAGCGCGCCTACAAGGGACAGCTGGCCTCCTTGTCGCTGATCCGGGACCACAGGCTGTCGGCGCTGCTTAAGGCCCTGGACGAGGCTCGCGAGGAGTAGTTAGCGGGGCTTCGCCCGTACCATCAAAATGGGCACGAGCGTCCGGTGCCTGAGCTCGCTCGCCACGCTCCCCCGCACGACGTCGTTTAAGCCACGGTGCCCGTGGGTCGCCATGGCGATCAAGTCGCAGTGCTCCTGGAGCGCGGCCTCTGCGATCTCGCTCGCCGGGTCGCCCGCCGCCAATAACGCCTCCGTCTCGAAGCCTTCCGCGCGGAGCACGCCCGAGACTTGCTCCAAATACGCCCGGTCGGCCCGCATTTCTTCCGATTCCTTGAGGCCGAGCTCGCGGATGTTCCGGGCGGCCCAGCCATCGGCTACGTGCATGAGGAGCAGCGTTGCGCCGGACTGGCGCGCAAGCGGGCGGATGTAGTCGAGGATCGTTTCGTCGGTGGGTGAGTGCTCAAGCGGTACGAGGATGCGGCGGTACATCTCACCCTGCGCCGTGCGCGATTTGCCAGATGAGCCAGCCGTTGAGCCCCGCGATCGCGAACGCCACAAAGTAGCTCAGGGCCTTGAGCCAAAACGGATTCACGAACACGCCCATCTTCGCCCGGTCGGAGGTGAAGCGCACGAGGGGAAATACGGCGAACGATAGCTGCACGCTGAGAATCACCTGGCTCAGGATCAGGAGTTTCGCGGTGCCGCTCTCGCCGAAAAAGATAGCCGTGAGAGCGGCCGGCACAATCGCAAGGAGCCGTGTGATGAGGCGCCTCAGCCAGGGCCTGATCCTGAGATCGAGGAACCCCTCCATGACGATCTGGCCCGCGAGCGTGCCGGTCAACGTGGAGTTCTGACCCGATGCGAGCAGCGCCAGCGCAAAGACGGTGCTCGCCCCCCCCACCCCAAGGAGCGGCGTGAGCAGGTGGTAGGCGTCCTGGATCTCGGCGACCCCTGTGTGCCCGCTCGAGTGGAACGTGGCGGCGGCGACGATGAGAATCGCGGCGTTGATCCCCAGGGCGAACGTGAGAGCAATGGTCGAATCGAGAAATGAGAACCTGATCGCCCGCCGCCTGCCATCGGGCGTCTCCGGGTAGGCCCGCGTCTGCACAACCGAAGAGTGTAGGTAGAGGTTGTGCGGCATGACGGTGGCACCAAGGATGCCCATGCCGATGTAGAGCTGGTCGCGGTCCTTCACGAGTGCTGCGCTCGGCCACAAGCCGCTCGTGATCTCGGCCCAGGCCGGCCGGGAAATGAGGATCTCGAACAGGAAGCAGCCTGCGACGGTCGCGATCAGGACGACGACGAGCGCTTCGAGCAGCCGAAACCCTTTGTTTTGCAAGAACAGCACGACCAGGACGTCGAGCGCCGTGATTCCGATTCCGACCGGCAGCGGCAGCCCGAACAGGAGATTCAACCCGATCGCCGAGCCGATGACCTCGGCCAGGTCGCAGGCCGCGATCGCCAGCTCGCAGATGATCCACAGCACGATGTTCGTCGTGCGCGAGTAGTGGTTGCGGCACGCCTGCGCCAGGTCGCGGCCGGTCGCGATCCCCAGCTTCGCCGCGAGCCCCTGCAACAGGATGGCGATCAAATTCGAGACGAAAACGACGGACAGGAGCGAGTAGCCGAAGCGCGACCCGCCGGCCAGGTCCGTGGCCCAGTTCCCCGGATCCATGTACCCGACGGCGACCAGATACCCGGGCCCCGCGAAAGCCAAGGCTTGGCGCCACCAACGGCCCTCGACCACCGGGACCGAGCGGTAGACCTCGGCGAGGCTCGGCGTGACGCGCGGCTCGCGCCACCCGCTTTCCACCTCTCCTCGCGCCACCCTATGCGTCACGAGCCGCTCACGCGACACCACAGGAGCTGCGCGAGCTCGCGGCCGACGATGCGCGTGCCGCGCTCGAGGGAGACGAGCGTGGGACCGTTGAAGGGCTGGCGCTCGGTCACGCGCAGAGAGACGCCGGGCACCAAGCCTTGCTCGGCGAGGTAGCGGAGTCGCGCCGGGTCTTCCGTGCCGACCTGGCGGAGCTCGAGCGAGGCACCGATCTTCGCGTCCGCGAGCGAGACCAGGTCCGCCTCCTCGATCTCCCCTTCCACCGTCGGGATCGGGGCGCCGTGCGGGTCGTAGCGCGGGTCGCCAAGCGCGTGTGCCATGCGCTCGATCAGCGTATCGGACACGGCGTGCTCCAAACGGTCTGCTTCCTCATGCACGCCGTCCCAATCGTAGCCCAAGGTCTGGGTCAGATAGACCTCGAGCACGCGGTGTCGGCGGATCATCTTCAGCGCCGCGCGTCTCCCCTGCGCCGTGAGTTGAACGCCGCGGTAAGGGACGTGCTCGATCAGCCCCGTCTCAGACAGCCGCTTCACCATCCCGCTCACCGAGGGCGCTGAGACCTCGAGACTCGCCGCGATGTCGCTCGTGGCGGCGAATCCCCCTTGGCTCGACAGGTGGTAGATCGCCTTGAGATAGTCTTCGACCGATCTTGTAAGGGGCGGTTCACCAAGGACCGCGTGCATGCCGATTCCTTCTGCCGGAAAGGCGGGGAATGGCCGGCGTCGTCCGCACCCCTAGGAGTTGTTCCCACATGGGGTTGGCACGACATTTCACAGGTGAATTAGGAAATGCTAAAATAACTATCTTGTCAACAGAAAGCTAGGATTGTGCGATCCTAACACCGTGCCGCTACCAACGTTGGCGCGGATTAGAACGATGAGGAACGCAACGCTTCACCGGTCACAAGCGGCGCGCAAGCCACTGGATCGCGACGCGTAACGCGCGTTCGCGATCGTGCAGCGGTTCGAGGTGCCGTTGGCCGTTTGCAGCGAGCGCCGACGCACGCGCCCACACGGATTGGTCGTCGTCGGGTTCGAAGAGGAGCCAGGGACAGCAGATGGTGTCTGTGATCGGCAGTTCTCGCTCGCCCGCCCTGCTCAGCATCTCGAACGTCACGAGCGCCTTCACGTCCGGGGTCGCGGCCGTCCACAGAGCCGCGTCGAGCGCGCTGTCGGCCGCGCAGAGCGCGTAAGTCGGAGCAGCAATGGAGAGAGCGCCGGTCGTGATCGCCTCTGCGACCCGGCGGATATCCTCGAGGCCAGAGTCCGGCCAGGAGACCACAGCGAACCCGGCTCGGGCGAGACCCGCCGAGAGCTCCGATTCCGTTCGTCCGGTCCCGGGCACGAGCACCACGGGGCTCGTGCCGGCGGCCCAGAGCACGCCTGAGAGCGGACGGGCACCGGGCAGCGAGAAGCGGTGTTGCTGTGGTGTGGCCAGAGTCCCTAGCCTTGTGTCCCAAATGATACGTGGGCCTGCCGAGTTGAGGGGCTCAAAGCTTATGAGGGCCTCGTGATCTGGGTACCGCTCGCCTACCTCGCCTTCTTCGTCGTCCTGATGTACCGATTCGGGCATCGGCGTCCGCAGCTTCGCGACTACCCGCCCGCAGAACGCGGGCCCTTTGTCTCGGTCATCATCCCGGCCAGAGACGAGGCCGTCAACATCGTCGAATGCGTGACCTCGGTGCTCAACACGCCCTACCCGCTCGAGGTCATCGTCGTCGACGATCGCTCGAGCGATGACACGGCGGCCTTGGTCCAAGGCCTGCGGGAGGATCCGACTGTTGCGCGCCGCTTGCGTCTCGTCCGGGGTGCAGAGCTCCCGAGCGGCTGGTTCGGAAAGCCCTGGGCTCTCGTGCAAGGGTACCGCGAGGCTCGAGGCGAGCTGATCCTCTTCGCCGACGCCGACACCAGGCATACGCCTGAGCTCGTGGGACGCGCGGTCAGGGTCTTGGAAGAGGAGCGCGTCGAGCTCGTGAGCCTGCTCGCACGACAGGCCATGGTGACCTTCTGGGAGCGACTGGTTCAGCCGCACGTCTTCATCGCCCTTGCGTCGCGGGTCGGCAACCTCGAGCGCATCAACCGGACGCGAGTGCCCTGGGACGCGATCGCGGCTGGGCAATTCATCCTCACGACCCGGGCCGCGTACGAACAGGTCGGCACGCATGAAGCCGTGAAGAACAGCGTCGCCGAGGACGCAGCCCTCGCCCAAGCCTACGCCCGAGCCGGGCTCGACATCTTCCTCTTGCACGCCGTCGAGTACGTGACGACCCGGATGTACCGAACCCTGGGCGAGATCGTGGAAGGGTGGTCGAAGAATCTGGCCCTGGGCGTACCGCTCCTGATGCCGCCCATCCCGCTCCTCAGGCGCGCGGCGCCCTACATCATGTGGCTCCCCTCGCTCGCCTGGATCCTGCCGCCCGTTTTTTGGCTCGTGGGTGGCTCGTCCTGGGCGGCTCTTACCGTCCTCATTTCGCTGGCCATCTGGGCGGCCGCATATCGAGCGGAAGAGGCTCCGCCTGTCTACGCGCTCCTGTATCCGTTCGGCGCGGGCGTCCTAGCGGGCATCATGCTGCGATCAGCGTGGCGCGGAGGGCGCAAGGTCGAATGGCGCGGCCGAACCTACTCCGCTCCGCCCGGATAATCTCGCCGCGAGTTCCACGCGGTCGATTACCTTCGGGCGTGAGCTACACGACCTTCCTCTTCGATCTCGACGGGACCCTGCTCGACTCGATCGAGTTGATCCTGCGCTCCTACCGGCACACCCTCATGACCCACCTCGGCATCGTGCCGCCGGACGAGCTCTGGCTCAAAGGCCTCGGGACGCCCATTTGGGTGCAGCTGCGGCACTGGACCCAAGACCCAGACCAGATTGCCGCCATGGTCGAGACCTACCGCACCTACAACATGGCGAACCACGACGCGCTCGTTCGCGCGTACGACGGCGTGGTCCCGCTCGTGCACGAGCTCAAAGCCCGCGGCAAGCTCGTGGGCCTCGTCACGAGCAAGGCACGAAGCGGTGCCGAACGAGGGCTCGACGTCACCGGGCTCGCCCCTTCCTTCGACGTCATCGTCGGCGCGGACGAAGTCGTCCATCCGAAACCCGATCCCGAGCCGGTGCTCCTGGCGCTCGAACGCCTGGGCGCACGGCCCGAGGACGCAGTGTTCATCGGCGACTCCCGTTACGACATCGAGTGCGGCCACGCGGCCGGCGTTGCGACGGGTGCTGCGCTGTGGGGACCATTTGGGCGCAAGGACCTGGAGGATTTGGACCCCGACTACTGGCTCGAACGGCCCGGGGACGTGGGCGCCTTGCTCTGAGATCGAATTACGCCAGTTTAGGGGCTTGCGCGCACCGAAGGGGGTCGACGTGAGCCTCGACGAGAGGGGAGCTCGCGGCTGAAGGCCAACTGGTTCAAGAATCTCTTCGTCTTCGCGCCACTCGCCCACCGGCCGCCGCTGCCCCGGCGCTGGTGGGTGTACTGCGCGGTCGCCTATCTCGCGCCGAGCCTCATGCTGCAGTTCATCACGCCCGCCGACGCGCCCTATCGTGATCTCGTTTGGCTCGCGACACTCGTACCCGCCTTCCTCCTCTCGCTCCACTACGGCTTGCGCGGCGCGCTCGCCGGACTCCTCATGGGCACCGTGCTCTTCAGTGCGATCCAGTTTCTCGTCGCGCTGAACCTCGACGCCGAGGACTGGCGCATCACGGTGCCGATCTATGCGGCGTATGGGGCGATTGCGATCTCCGTAGGCTGGCTCTCGCAGCAGCTCCATGTCTACTACAACCGGGCGATCGAAGGAGAACGGATCGCCGTCATCAGCCAGCTCGCGGTGGCGATCCGCCACGAGGTGAACAACGCACTCGCCACGATTCTCGCCGCGGGCCAGCTGCTCGAACAGGACGCGCGGGTCACGCACCCCGAGGATCAGGAGTCACTGCGCAGCATCATGGAAATGACGCGCCGGATCCGCGACAACCTAGACCGGCTCGTGAGCATCACGCACGCGCCCACGACCGATTACGTGGAGGGCGTGCGGATGATTGACCTCGAGCGCGTGCGGCACTCGGAGGCGGCGAAGCAATGAGCACCGGATCGCGCGCGCCCGAGTTCGTGCGCGCGCTGTCGCGCCTCGACGCCACCGCCCTCGTAGTGGGGTCGATGGTGGGATCGGGGATCTTCATCGTCTCGGCCCAGATCACCCGCGACGTTCACGCGCCCGGGCTCCTGTTGCTCGTGTGGGCCTTCTCGGGTCTCGTGACCTTGATGGGCGCCCTGACCTATGGCGAGCTCGCCGCGATGTTCCCGAACGCCGGCGGACAATACGTCTATCTGCGAGAGGGGATCTCGCCCCTGTTCGGGTACCTCTACGGCTGGACGCTCTTTGTCGTCATTCAGACGGGCACGATCGCGGCCGTGGCGGTGGCGTTCGCCCGCTTCACGGCCGTCTTCTTCCCGGCCCTCTCGGCCGACGTGTTCTTCGGACGCACGGTGTCCTTCCCGCAGCCCATCGGCGACATCACGGTCGGTCTCTCGCCCCAACGGGTGCTCGCGATCGCGTCGATCGCGATCCTGACCTGGGTGAACATCCGGGGCGTCCGCACGGCGGCGCTGATCCAGACGTCGCTCACGGCCGTCAAGACGCTCGCGCTCGCAGGCCTGATCGGACTCGGGCTCACGATCGGCCGGAACTCAGCCGCGATTGCCACGAACTTCGGATCGCAGTTCTGGCCGGCAGGGGCCTTCCGCACGATTGGCCTCCCGGTGATCGGCGCAGCCATGGTAGGCTCGCTCTTCTCGATGGACGCCTGGAACAACGTGGGCTTCGCCGGGGGCGAGCTCAAGAATCCCAAGCGCGACCTGCCGTTCGCGATGGGCGTGGGCGTGCTCGTCGTGACCGCGCTCTACCTGCTCGCCAACCTCTCCTACCTCTCCGTGCTTCCGAGCGAGGCGATCGCCACGGTCCCGCAGGACCGTGTCGCTACGGCCGTCCTGAAGTCGATCCTCGGGGACGCGGGGCTCTATGTCATGGCTGGGGCGATCATGGTATCGACCTTCGGCTGCAACAACGGTCTCATCCTCTCGGGTGCGCGCGTGTACTACGCCATGGCCCAACACGACCTCTTCTTCCGGTCAGCCGGCAGGCTGCACGAGACCTACCGGACCCCGACCGTTGCGTTGGTCGTCCAGGCCGTGTGGACGAGCGCGCTGTGTCTCTCGGGGACCTACGGACAGCTCCTGGACTACGTGATCTTCGCGGCACTTGTCTTCTACATGCTCACGGCCGCGGCGCTGTTCGCGTTGCGCGTGCGCCGGCCCGAGATGGAGCGCCCGGTGCGAGCACCGGGGTACCCCGTGCTCCCAGCGCTCTATCTCGTGCTCACGGGTGCGATCGCGCTCGCACTGCTTGCCGTGAAGACGACCTACAGCGGACTCGGCCTTGCGTGCGTCTTGTTGGGGGTGCCGGTCTACTTCGTGTGGCGATCGGTCGTCAAGCGCGAAACCGGGGGTAGTCGCCAAGCAGCTTGATCTCGGCGCCCTGCGCGGTAAGCGCGGCGAGCGCCTGCTGCAACGCGGGATCCGCGCTCTTTGCTTCCACGTCCAAGTAGAAGAGATACTGCCACGGGGTCGCTCGGTCAGGCCTGCTTTCGAGCTTGGTCAAATTGAGCCCGGCCGAGGCAAACGGCGCGAGCGCGTGCGCGAGCGAGCCGGGCCGGTGCGGCAGCCGCAGGCGTAACGTCGTCTTTGCGGGCACGCCGTCCGGTGGCGCCGCCGCGCTCGTCGCCACGAGGAGAAACCGCGTCTGGTTGTGCGGCTCGTCCTCGATCCGCTCGACCAGGATGTCGAGACCGTAGCGGCGGGCCGCGAGCGCGCCGGCCACGGCCGCGATCGATCGATCGCCCCTCCTGCTCACCTCGGCCGCGGCCCCCGCGGTGTCGTAGAACGCGACCACTTCGACGCCACCTAGGCCGCGCAGAAAGCGTTCGCACTGCGCCAGCGCCACGGGGTGGGACAGGACGCGCCGCAGGCCCTCTTTCGTGCTGCCCGTCACGCCCAACAAGCAGTGGTGCACCGGGCTCACGACCTCGCCCACGATCGCGAGCCCTGAGTCGGCGATGAGATCGAAGTTCGTGGCAATCGAACCGACGAGCGAGTTCTCGATCGGGAGCAGACCCTGATCGGCGCGCCCTTCGAGCACCGCGGCCGCCACATCCCGAAACTCGCGACACGGCACCGACACCGCCTCCGGGTTGGTCAGGTAGAGCGCTTCTTCGCTGTAGGCGCCGGCCTCGCCTTGAAATGCTATCCGCTTGTTCGGCATCGGGTTAGACTAACGCGAGGGCGGCATTGCCGCGAGTGGGCTTCGGGATATATTCGGGTGGCCATGGAGCAACTCGAGTTGCCCCAACCCCAAGCAGCGCCCGCGCACGGGGCTCGCTGTCCCGACTGCGGCGCGGGTCTCGTCCGCGAGTCCGGGTGCCAGACGTGCGTGCACTGCGGCTGGGCCCGCTGCCCATGACCCAGCTTCCGCTCGTCGCGAGCGAGTCGTCGCCCGTGCCGCTCGAGGTGCTGGACGAGCGCCTGCGTGGCACGACCTTCGTCGCCCTCGCTCCCCGCTCGGTGCTCAATTCACCCGCACAGACGGGCACGGGGTGGTGGTCCCTGAACCCCTACGTCGGGTGCGAGTTCGGGTGCACCTACTGCTATGCGCGCTACGCGCACCGCTACGTCGTCGAACGGGCGCATGATCAGGGTCGCCTGAGTCCGGCCGATTTCAGCGAGTTGAAGGCGAAAGGAGCGGAAGCGTTCGAACGCCGCATCTTCGTGAAGGAGACGCTGGCGGAGGTGCTCGAGCGGGACCTCGCCCGGTTCTTTAAGCGGGGAAACCAAACGCCGATCGTCTTCGGCACAGCCACCGATCCGTATCAGCCGGCCGAGCGCCGCTTCCGGTTGACCCGAACGGCGCTCGAGCGCCTCGCGCGCTGCGAGGGTCTGTCCGTGGGGATCATCACGAAGAGCCCCCTCGTCACGCGCGACCTGGACGTGTTGAAGAGGATCGCCGAACGATCGGACTTGGAGATCTGCGTGTCGCTCATCACGGTCGATACGGCACTGATCCGGGCCGTCGAAGTACGGTCTCCGCTTCCCGCTGTCCGCCTGCGAGCGCTCGAGAAGCTCGTGGCCGCGGGGCTCAACGCAGGGCTCATCGTGGCTCCGGTGCTCCCCGGCCTGACCGACGACCTCGCCCATCTCACCGCTCTCGTGCAGGCGGCGAAGGACGCGGGTGCGAGGTTCCTGTACGCGGGACCTTTAAGACTCTACGCGGGCGTGAGAGAGCGCTTTCTTCCGGTCTTGGAGGCCCGTTTCCCCTCACTCGCGCGACGGTACAAGCGGGCGTATGCCCGCTCGCATTCGGCGCCGGGCGAGTATGCCGTGGCGCTCAGGCGCCGCATCGAGCGTCTCGAGCGGCAGTTCGGGTTTCCGGTGAATGACGGGATGCGGGACCGCTACCGCCCCAGGCGGCGCCCGCTGCAGACGGCACTCAGCCTCTAGCCGCCCAGGCTTCGGCGAGCGCGCGGATCGTGCCCGGAGCGTTGCCCTCGGCGCGGTTGTTGAGGTGGATCACGCCGTCGATGCCCCGCCGTGAGACCTCGTTCATGATCCTCAACAGGTCCGCCCTGAGCTCGGGCGACGGCTCCCGCACCCGGTCGTAGGGCTCGAACGCACGCACCGCTTCGGCGAACTTGCGCCCCGGTTTGAGCAGGGCCCGGACCACTGTAAACGAAGCGCCGAACGTCCACGGCAGCCCCGCCTGCGCGCCGATCGGCGGCATCTCGGTCCACCAGTTGAACACGTGGGCCACCCGGTGGCGGGCGAGCACCGCGCCGTGCTCGGGAGTCAGCAGCTCCTTGTTCCTGAGCTCGACCGCGTAGCGGAAGTCTCGCGGGACCCTGGAAAAGAACCGATCGAGCTCTTCGGCCCACGCTTCGGGCGTCGGGAGATCGGCGCCGCGCATCGCCTGGAACTCGAAGACGAAGTACGGCGTGTGATGCCGGAAGTTGCGCGCGTAGGGGGCGAGGACGGCTTCGGTGAAGAGCGCGGGGGAAAGGAAGTCCGGATTGAGCTTGCCCGAGAGCGCGCCCCAACGCCGGTCGCGGATGAATCGCCGGGCCGTGATCCGGTCCCAGACCTTGATGCTGCAGTCGTAGCCGCGCGGGAGAACCCGCGCGTACGCCGAGAGCACGTCTTCCGACGGCCGCTCGTAGAACGCGCTGTTGATACCGACGGTCCGAAAGAGCGGATAGCGGATGTACTCCTCGAGCCGCTTCCGAGGCTGGGGACCGAGATACGACCGGTGATACACGTCGCCCGCCCAGCCGTCGCACGCCCAGGTTGCGGTCCCAAACCGCACGTTCCGAGGCAGCCGCTCGGCGAGTGCTACGAGCTCGGGGCGAGGAGCGGGAAGGGCTAACGCTGGCTCGGTCATCGTCTCACCTTGCTAGACCCCGGCACCACGCCGCTCCGTCACTCAGCGTGCGAGCGCCTGGGCGAGCGCCCGGATCGTCCCAGGCGCGTTTCCTTCGAGCCTGTTGTTCACGAGCACGAGCGTCTCGATGCGGCGACGCTCGGTCAGCTCGATCAGGCGCACGAGGTCCGCGCGGAGCTCGGGCTGTGGATCCCTGATCCGGTCGTAGGGCTCGAAGAGCTTCACCGCGTCTGCATAGCGGCGCCCGGGCCGGAGCAGCGCGCGGGCGATCGTGAAATCCGCGGGAAACACCCACGGGAGCTCAAGCTGCGCCCCGATCGACGGCATCTCGGTCCACGAGTTGAACACATGGGCCACCCCGTGGCGCGCGAGCACGGCCCCATGACGGGGCTCCAAGAGCTCCGCGTTCCTGAGCTCGACTGCGTAGCGAAAGTCCCGCGGCAGCGCGCCCAAGAACTGATCGAGCTCCTCCGCCCAAAGCTTCGGCTGCAGGTCCTTGCCGTGCATCGCCTGGAACTCGAAGACGAATGCGCCGGCATGGTCGCGGAACGCTTCGGCGTAGGGGGCGAGCACCGCTTCCTTGAAGAGCGCGGCGTTCAGGAAGTCGGGGTTGCGCTGGCCCGCGAGGTTGCCCCAGCGCGGATCCTGGTTCAGGCGCTTCGCCGTGATGCGGTCCCACACCTTGCTTACGCACGGGTACCCGGGAGGTAGCGCCTGGGCGTAGGCCGTGAGCACTTGGACCGAGGGCGGATCGTAGAAGGCGCTGTCGATCCCCACGGTGCCGAAGAGGGGGTAGCGGGCGTACTCTTCGAGCCGCTTCGCGGGCTGAGCCCCGCGATAGGAGCGGCGATAGACGTCGCCTGCCCAACCGTCGTAGGTCCACGTCGAGGTGCCGAACTTCACGTGCTGGGGCAATTGAGCCGCAAGCGCGCGAAGTTCGGATGCTGGTTCTGGGTCTGAGTCGGCGAAGAGGTTCGGTTGGTAAACCACGGATCGAACCTAATTACCCGTAAAATCAATCACTTATACGCAATCCAGCAAGGCTTGCCGACCTGACGAGCTTCGGGATATATTCGGGTCCCTTTTCCCCGCTCCTTTTTGACCCACGCCCGCCTCCTCAGTGTCGATGCCGCCTGCTGTTGGGTGCCGCTGTTTGCGCTCCGCTGCGAGCAGGCGCGCCGTGAGCTTGGCGAGGGGCCCGTGGCGTTGCTCGATCCCGACGGCCGCCGGGTCTGGCAGATCTCGCCTGTGGCGCGACGGATTGGGGTGCGGCCCGGGCTCACGATCAGCCAGGCGATCGGTCTTTGTCCCACGCTCAGGCTGTGCGAGCCCGACCCGGTGCACTACGACGCGGCGTTCGCGCGGCTGCTCGCCGCGCTGAACAACGTGAGCCCGGTCGTCGAGGCGGCCGAGCTCGGGCGCGCGTTCGTGGGCGTGGATGGGTTGGGCCGCCTCTACGGTGGTCCAAAGGAGCAGCTCGCGGCGCTCCGCGCGGCGCTCGCGGAAGTGCCCGGCGGGCACGAGCGCCTGGGGTGGGGGATGGGCAAGTTCGTTTCCTGGGTCGCGGCGACCCGGGCCGAGCCCGGTGCAGCGGTGATCGTGCCTCGGGGAAGCGAAGCGGCGTTCCTCGCCCGCCAGCCGCTCGCCCTGTTGCCGCTCGATCCCGACACCGAGCGGCGGCTCAGGCTCCTTGGCCTCCACTCACTCGGCGCGCTCGCCGCGCTTCCCGAACAAGCTGTGGTGGCGCAATTCGGCGCTCTGGGCCGCAGGCTGTGGCGGCTCGCGGCGGGCGTGCTCGTCGAGGCCGTCGTCGGGATGGAGCGCCCCGAGCCCGTCACGGCCACCTTGAGCTTCTTCTCGCCTGTCGCCGACCGCGAGATGCTGGTCCACGCGTTCGACCGGCTGCTCGAGCGCGCGCTCGCGGATCCGCGCCGCCGCGGCTGGCGCGTGCGCCTGCTGCGCGCGCGGGCGGAGCTCGAGCGCGGGGGGTCCTGGCTCGTCGAAATCGTGCTCAAGGACCCGACGGCCGAGCGCGCTGTGCTCGCCGCGCCGCTGCGCACCCGCCTCGACCAGTCGCCGCCCGCACGGGCGATCGAGCGGCTCGCCGTCGAATTCGCAGCCTTTGCTCCCGGGACCACGGCCCTCGATCTCTTCGCGCGGGACGCGACCGCGGCCGCGCGCGCCGAGCGGCGCCGCGCGCTACGGCACGCCACCCGGGAGATCACGCTCCGGCTCAGACGTCCGATGCTCTACCGCATCATCGAGGTCCAGCCATGGTCGCGTCTTCCCGAGCGTCGCTACGCGCTGATCGACTTCGAGTCCTGAACGCGCCGCGGCCGGTCACGGTCGACCTCGATGGGTCAGACCCCGTGGCCGTGTGGCTGAGCGCGTCCGATCGCTCGGTGGTCGATGCCATCCTCGAGGTCTGGCGGATCGACGACGAGTGGTGGCGGCAGCGGATCGCCCGGCGCTACGTGGAAGCGGTGCTCGAGGGCGGCGCCCGCGTCGTCTTCTTCGAGGACCTGGCGACCGGCCACTGGTTCCTTCAGCAGGCCTGAGCATGTACGTCGAGCTCCACTGCCACTCGGCCTTTTCGTTCCTGGACGGCGCGTCGCTGCCCGAGCAGCTCGTGCTCACGGCCACCGAGCTTGGCTATTCGGCGCTCGCCCTCACCGACCACAACGGCATCTACGGCTCGATGGCGTTCGCCCAGCAAGCCGAGCGGCAGGGCCTGCAGGCCATCACGGGGGCCGAGGTGACGCTCGAGGACAACGCCCACGTCACGCTGCTCGCCGAGACGCCGCAGGGCTACGCGAACCTCTGCCGGCTGCTCACGACGGCGCACCTCGAGGCCGAGCGCCGCGATCCCCGGCTGCCGTTCGCCGCGCTCGAAGCGCGGCATGAGGGTCTCATCGTGCTCTCGGGATGCCGCGCGGGGCTCTTGCCCGAAACCCTGCGGCGCGAGGGCGTCGCCGCCGCCCGGCGCCTCGCCGCGCGGTGCCGCGCGATCTTCGGGGACGCGTTCTTCGTCGAGCTCGAGCGCAACATGGTGCGGGGCGATCGCGCCCTGACCCGGGTACTCGCCGACATCGCCGACACGGTCGGGCTCGGGGTGGTGGCGACGGGCGACGTGCATTACCACGCGCCAAGCCGTCATCGCCTGCAGGACGTGCTCGTCGCCATCCGCCACCGCACGACGCTCGACGGCTCGCACGCCGTGCGCCGGCCGAACGGCGAGTTCGCGCTCCGGCCCATCGCCCAAGTCGAGCGGCTGTTCGCGGATCGCCCCGACGCCCTGGCGAACACGGTGGCGATCGCCGAGCGCTGCCGCGCCTTCGCCCTGACGCGGGACCTGGGCTATCGCTTCCCCGACTTCCACGGCTCAGACCGCGCGCCGGCCCCGCGGGCGTTGGCCGAGCTGTGCGGCGCGCGCTTGAACGAGCGCTACCCTTGCGAGTCCGAGACCCGGCCGCTCGCCGAGCGGCGGCTCGCCGAAGAGCTCGCGCTCATCGCCCATCACGGGCTCAGCGGCTTTTTCCTCGTCTACCACGACCTCTTCGAGCTCGCCCGCGAAGTGGGCGCCGACGTGCGCCGCGGCAGTCGCCGCGCCTCCAGCAACCTCCTCCCGGGCCGGGGCCGCGGCTCCTCGGTCTCCTCCATCGTGTGCTATCTCCTCGGCCTCTCGCACATCGATCCGATCGCAAACCGGCTCTTTCTCGGCCGCTTTCTGAACGAGACCCTCGCGTCCGTTCCCGACATCGATCTGGACTTCCCGCGCGAGATCCGCGAGGAGCTGATCCGCCGCGTCTACACCCGCTACGGCGCCGAGCATGTGGGGCTCGTGTGCGCGTTTCCCACCTACCGGCTCCGCTCCGCGGTGCGCGAGGTCGGCAAGGTGCTCGACCTGCCGCCGGGCGAGCTCGAGCAAGTGGCCCGGCTCGCCGACCGACGCTCGGGGACGCTCGCCGAAGAGCTCCAGGCGCTGCCCGGGTTCGCCGCGCGGCGCCATGCGCCGCTCTGGGCCGAGCTCTGCCAACTCGCCGAGGAGATCGCCGGGCTGCCGCGCCACGTCTCGCAGCACGTGGGCGGGATGGTGATCTCGAGCCGCCCGCTCGTCGAGATCGTGCCCCTTGAGCGCGCGGCCATGCCGGACCGCGTGGTCTGCCAGTGGGACAAGGATTCCTGCGACGACGCGCGCTTCATCAAGATCGATTTCCTGGCACTCGGGATGCTGTCGCTCGTCGAGGAATGCGTAGAGCTCGTCGCCACGCGGGAGGGCCGGCCGCCCGATCTCTCGCGCATCGCGTTCGACGACCCCGCGGTCTACGACCGCATCTGCCGCGGCGACACCGTGGGGCTCTTCCAGATCGAGAGCCGGGCGCAGATCCAGATGCTCCGCCGCACGCGACCGCGCACGCTCGAGGATCTCGCCGTGGAAGTGGCGATCGTGCGGCCGGGACCGATCGTGGGCGGGGCCGTGAACCCCTACGTCCGGCGCCGCGAGGCCCAGCGCGAAGCCCGGGCCGCGGGGCGGCCCTACGACCCGCCGCTCGACCACCCGCTGCTGCGGGACGCGCTCACAGAGACGCTCGGGGTGATTCTCTACCAGGATCAGGTGCTGCAGGTCTGCCAGGCGCTCGCGGGATTCACGGCCGGCCAGGCCGAGGCGCTCAGGCGCGCGATGAGCCGGCGCCGCAGCCGCGAGCTGATGGAAGGCTTCTGGACGGAGTTCTGCGCCGGGGCCCGCGCCCGGGGGGTCGAGGACGCGGTGGCCGAGCGCGTCTTCAGTCAGGTGATCGCCTTTTCCGAGTTCGGGTTCCCGAAATCGCACGCCGCGGCGTTCGGGTTGCTCGCCTATCAGTCGGCCTGGCTGCGCCACTACCACCCGGTCGAGTACTACACGGCCCTCTTCAACAACCAGCCGATGGGCTTCTACTCGCTCGACCTCCTGGGCCGGGACGCCCAGCGCAACGGAGTCGGCCTGCTCCTGCCCGACGTGAACTCAAGCGACGTCTGGTGCACCGTCGAAGGAACCGCGCTGCGGGTGGGGCTCGGATTCGTCCGAGACTGGAGCGAGGCGAGCGCGACCGAGGTCGTGCTCGAGCGCGCGCGGAACGGGCCGTTCCAGGGCATCGGCGACTTCGTGCGCCGGGCGCCCCCCGCGCTCAAACGCGCGGGGATCGAGAACTTGATCTGGGTGGGCGGCTGCGACCGCTTCGGGCTTACGCGCCGGGAGCTTTTGTGGCAGGCGGGGCTCTGGCTCCCGCCCAGCGCCGTACGCGGGGCCGAAGAGCGCGGCCGCCGCCAGCTCGAGCTCCCGCTCGACCATCCCCACGCGGGGCTCCCGTTCCCCGGACTCGCCCCAGACGAACGCATGATCGCCGAATACGGAAGCCTGGGGTTCGCGGCGAGCGGGCATCCTCTGGCGCTCCTCGGCCCCGCTCTGCTTGCGGACGTCACGCGGAGCGACCGGCTGCAGACGCTCGAGCACGAGAGCGAAGTCAGGGTCGCGGGTCTCGTCGTCGCCCGCCAGCGCCCCGAGACCGCCAAGGGATACGTGTTCGTGCTGCTCGAGGACCAAGCCGGCATGGTGAACGTCATCGTGCGGCCGCAGGTCTACGACGCCTACCGCGTGAGCCTGCGCGGCGAACCCTTCCTCTGGGTGCGCGGCACGCTCGCCAAGGACGACGGCACGGTGAACGTCCTGGCCGAAGAAGTCCGCGGGCTCGGGGCCTCGGAAGAGGCGTTGGCCCAGGTGCCAGAACCGCGAGACACCCGCGCCTGGGCCTTTCTTAAGACCCTGCGCCGCGTGGCGCCCGAGTCGAAGGACTGGGGCTAGCACGTGCTTCGCGCGCCTCCCACTCCTCGAGCGTCCGCGGCCAGTCCTCTTTCAAGAGACGCGACAGCGCCCGGTCGGCCAAGAGCCGCCCCTCCGTCTGACAGGTCGCACAGTAGTTGGTCTCGGTGTCGGCGTAGCGCACGCGCTGGACCGGCGACCCGCACACGGGACACGGCTCGCCGTAGCGCCCGTGCACGGCCATCCAGCGCAGGTCGCTCAGCTTCTCCGGGAAATCGTCTCCGACTTCCGCCCGGACGCGCTCGACCGCACGGGAAAGAATGTCCCGGGTCGCACTGAAGAGACGAGCGAGCTCATCCGTGGTGAGCGAGCGCGTGAACTTGAACGGCGAGAGCTTCGCCGCATGGAGGATCTCGTCCGCGTAGGCGTTGCCCACACCGGGCAGGATTCTGGGATCGGTGAGCGCGCGCTTGAGCGTGTGGTTTTCGCGACCGAGGGCTCGATCGAAGTCCTCGCGCGAGCTCTCGAGCACTTCCAAGCCGCCCGGATCGAGGGCTCTCCTTGCGTCGTCGCCCCGAACCAGATGGAGCGAGGCGCGTCGCTTGCCTGCTTCCGTAAGCAGGAGCGTCCCGGACGAGAAGCGAAAAGCGGCGAGGCTTGTCTTCCCGCCGATCTTAGATCCCACCGCCTTCCAGTGCAGCCGCCCTGAGAACATCAGGTGCAGCACGAGGTGGAGGTCTCGGTCGAGCGAAATCGTGATGCGCTTGCCCATGCGCCCGACGCCCGTGACCGGACGCCCGAACGCGTCGGCAAGCGGCGGCTCGACGCTCCGGAGCAGCGAGGGACCGAGAATCTCGATCCTCTCGAGCATCCGGCCGGTGATGCGATCGTCGAGCGCCCTGACGTACGCCGCGATCTCAGGCAGCTCGGGCATTCGCGACACCCCTTTCACCGCTCGCGGGACGGCGCGAGCTTGAAACGAGAAAGGCGGGCGTATGAGCACGCATGAAGTGGCGACCTTGGCGGGCGGGTGCTTCTGGTGTCTCGAGGCCGCGTTCAGCGAGCTGCGCGGGGTCGAGCGCGTCGAGTCCGGGTTCGCGGGAGGCGACGACCCGAACCCCTCCTACAAGGCAGTCTGCTCCGGGACCACGGGGCACGCGGAGGTCGTGCAGGTCACGTTCGACCCGTCGATCGCAAGCTACGGGGATCTGCTGCACGTCTTCTTCGGAATCCACGATCCCACGACCTTGAACCGCCAGGGCGGCGACGTCGGCACTCAATATCGCTCGGCGATCTTCTACCACGGCGAGGCCCAGCACGAAGAGGCGAAGCGCGTCATCGCCGAGCTCAAAGCCGAAGGCGTGTTCGACGACCCGATCGTGACCGAGCTCGTTCCCTACGAGCGGTTCTATCCGGCCGAGGAGTACCACAAAGACTACTTCCGGCGGAACCCCGAGCAAGCCTACTGCCGCGCCGTCATCGCGCCCAAGGTGGCGAAGCTTCGCAAAGCGTACTCCCGCCTCCTCAAGCACTCGGTCGCCTGACCGAGCAAGCGCTAGCCGCGAGCCGTCTTACCGAGGTACCTGCGAACGAGGGGGACCATGCGTCCGCGCGTGAGCGTCTGCTGGAAGAGAGTTTCCTCTTCCGGGGTCGTCGGGACGAGGTAGCGCTCCCGGCGGCGGTCGGGGCCCCGCTCGGCGGCGCGGATCGCGACGGGGATGCCGTCGCGGAAGAGGATGCGATGGGTGGCGAGCGCGGGCACGAGCTCGCCCGGGGTGAGGATGCCGACCAGGTTCAAGGGATCCGCCCCGCTCACACACACGAGCTCGCCCGTCGGGGCGTCGCGCCGCACGGCGCGCAGCGTGCCCACCGCTTCGGGCAGCGCGTACTGCTCGCCTGAAACCCCCCCCACGAACCGTCCGCCGCGGATCTCGCCGCGGGCTTCGAGCCGGCGGCAGGCCCGCAGCAGGTCCCGCCACGGTGGCAACAAGGCCTCGCGGGCGAGGAGCCGGCGGAAGATGACGCCGTATCGGGTGAGGAGCTGGCGGGCCACGACCTCGGCCGTCTGGTCTGCGCTCGCCGCGCTCGAGTGTCGCACGAGCGACCAGCGGCCCGCGGTCTCGATTCCGAACGGTGCCGAGCGGCTGCGCCGGAACCCCGCGACGGGACGCCGCCGCTCGGAGGGCACGAGGAGGACCCTCAGGCCCGCAAAGCTGTCCGAGGCGACCAGTCCCGACGCCGCGAGCTCCGCCAGTCCGTTCTCCACCTCCGTCCGCAGGAGCCCCGTCGCCGTTACCAGGTCTCCGAAGAACGAGGCGCCGCGACTCTCGAGGGCCTGGAAGACCTCCCGGCCGGCGTGGGTCAGGGGAAGCGCGGCCGGGTCCGGCGCGCTCGCGAGCGACCGCCAGAGTGCGGCGCGCTCGCGCCGGAACAGCGCGACGGGCGTCGAGCGCACGGGCGAGCGCGCGGTCCCCGACCCCACCGACAGCCGGCCCCAGCTCATCTCCCCCGAGAGGCACAGCCCGTCGAGCCACAGCGGGTCGTAGTCGCCGAGCCGCGCTGGCAGGATCTCCGACTCCCAGGCGGCCGCGGGTGCTTCGTAGCCGTCGAGCAGTGCCAGCACCGCGGCGAGCCCGTCTGGGCCCTCCGCTCGATGCTCCGTCGTCACACGCTGCCACCGCGCGAGGAACCGCATGAAGTCGGCCGCGGTGACGGGCTCGATCTCGCTCCGCAGCCGATCGAGCGTGTACCGATGGATGCGCGCGAGGAGCCGCCGCTCGCACCACTCGAGCTCACCGCACCCCGGCGTGAACCGGCCGCGGAGCACGAATCCTTCGTGCTCGAGCGCGGCCAGCGCCAAGTCCACCCGCCCGCACACGACCCCGAATGCCCGGGCGAGCGCCTCGGCGGTCGTCGGGCCCACAACCTCGAGGCGGCCCCGCACGAGCTCGCACAACGAGGTCTCGTCAGTCCAGCGCTCGGTCGTGGGCAGGGCGCGGAGCCGCGGCTCGCATTCCGCACCGGGGAACGCGGCCGACACCATGGGCAGGCGTTCGGTCGCGATCCACAGCGGCGTGACGTGCCGTAGCGTCCCCGCCCGGCCCGTGCGCACGAGCTCATCGAAGTAGGACTGCCAGGATTCAGCATCCGCCGCCGGCAGAGCGCCCATGACGAGCAGCGCGTCGTGCAGCTCGTCTGCGCTTGCCACTTCCGGCCACGCTTCCCGGCGCACCCGCTCGATCGCCGCGCGATCAAGCCGCCCGAACTCCTCGGCCGTCTTCGTGTCGAGACTCCGACGCGTGAGCACCGCCTGGGTCCGGCGCTCCTCGAGCGGCGCGTCGTCCAGGAAGGCGTACGGCTTCGCGTTCAGGACTTCGTGCGAGAGGGGCGAGGGCTCGGGCGTGTCACGGGCCACGAGCGTGAGCTCGCCGCGCGCGAGACGCTCGAGCACGGCCTTGAGCGCCGGAAAATCCATCGCTTCGATGAGGCAATCCGAAATGGTCTGCTTCACCAGCGGATGGTCCGGGATCTCGCGATCGCCCATCAGGTTCTCGGGGCAGGCGAGCTGATCGGGGAAGATCGCCGCGACCAGGTCCTCCGCCTCCATGCGCTGGAGCGGTGTCGGGACCTTCCGGCCGCTGCGGTTTCGGAGCACGGCGAGCGCCCGCGTCACGTTCCAGCGCCAGCGCGTAGCGAACATCGGGGCGACGAGCATCGCCTGGACGAGAATCTCTTCCGCCGTGGCGGGCGGCAAGTAGTGAAACACCTCTTCCAGCGCAAAGCTGTGCTGGGGACCAAGCGAGAGCACGATCGCGTCCTCGGTCGCGGCCGCCTGCAGCTCGAAGTTGAAGCTGCGGCAGAAGCGCTTCCTGAGCGCGAGCCCCCACGCGCGGTTCACGCGGCTCCCGAAGGGAGCGTGCAGCACGAGCTGCATCCCGCCCGCCTCGTCGAAGAAACGCTCGAGGACGAGGGTCTCCTGCGTCGGAATGACGCCGAGGACGGCCTTGGCCGCGCCCAAGTACTCGACCGCCTGGCGGGCGGCGGGCTCGGTGAGCCCGGTCTCGGCCACGAGCCACTCGATCGCGGCCCGAGGATCGCCGAGCCGCCCCTCGAGGTCGCGCCGCAAGGCGGACAGCGCGACCGAAAGCTCGGCGGTGCGTCCGGGCGCTTCGCCGAGCCAGAACGGGATCGAGGGCGGCCGGCCTCGGGCGTCGACCACGCGCACTTGTCCGGACTCGATCTTCCGGATCAGGTAGGACGTATTGCCGAGTTGGAACACATCCCCGGGCGTGCTCTCTATCGCAAAGTCCTCGTTCAGCGTGCCGACAAAGATCTCCGCAGGCTCGAGGACCACCCGGTAGTCACCGATATCCGGGATCGCGCCGCCCGACGTGATGGCCGCGAGCCGGGCGCCGCGGCGGGCCCGCAGGCGACGGTTCACGGCGTCGTAGTGGATGTAGGCGCCGCGGCGGCCCCGGCGCGTCGTGAAGCCCTCGGCCAGCATCCGGACGACGTCGTCAAAGTCCTTGCGGAGGAGATCGCGGTAGGGCGCGGCCCCGCAGACGAGCTCGTAGAGCGCGTCCTCGGACCATTCCTCGCACGCGACCGTGGCGATGAGCTGTTGCGCGAGAATGTCGAGCGGCCGCTCGGGGATGATCAGCCGGTCCAGGTCCCCGGCGCGCACCGCGCGCACGAGCGCCGCGCACTCGAGCAGCTCGTCGCGCGAGAGCGGGAACATCCGGCCTTTCGGGACGGCCTCGAGGTGATGGCCCGCCCGTCCCACCCGCTGCAGCAGCGTGGAAATGGCCCGCGTCGAGCCGATCTGGCAGACTAAGTCGACTGAGCCGATGTCCAACCCGAGCTCGAGCGACGCCGTGGCGACGAGCGCTCGAAGCTTCCCCTCCTTGAGGCGGGTTTCAGCGTCCAGCCGCTTTTCCTTGGACAGGCTGCCGTGGTGCGACGTGACGAACTCCGCCCCGAGCCGTTCGGAGAGGTGCATCGCCACGCGCTCGGCAAGCCGCCGCGTGTTCACGAAGACGAGCGTGGTACGGTGCGCCCCGATGAGCTCGGCCAGGCGGTCGTAGATCTCCTCCCACACTTCGCCCGCCATCACGGCTTCGAGGGGCGACCCCGGGATCTCGATCGCGAGATCGAGTGTGCGGTGGTGGCCCGCGTCGATGATCTCAGGGAGGGGCGCGCGCGAACCCACGAGGAACCGCGCGATCTCCTCGATCGGCCGCTGCGTCGCCGAGAGTCCGATCCGTTGCGCGGGCCGGCCGGTGAGCGCCCCGAGCCGCTCGAGCGAGAGCGCGAGATGGCTGCCGCGCTTGTCGCGAGCGACCGCGTGGATCTCGTCGACGATCACCGTGCGCACGGTCCTCAGCAGATCGCGCGCACGCTCCGACGTGAGGAGGAGGTAGAGCGACTCGGGCGTCGTGACCAGGATGTGCGGCGGCCGCCGGCGCATCGCCTGCCGGTCGTTGGCCGGCGTGTCGCCCGTGCGCACGAGCGTCCTGATCGAGACGGGCGGCAACCCGAACGCTTCGGCCGCGGCCGAGATCGCCACGAGCGGCTCGGCCAGGTTCTTCTGGACGTCGTTCGAGAGCGCCTTGAGCGGCGAGATGTAGAGGACCTGGATTTCGTCCGGCAGGGTGCCGGCGAGGGCCTGGCGCAGCAGTCCGTCGATCGCCGTGAGGAAGGCCGCGAACGTCTTGCCCGAGCCCGTCGGAGCGGCGATCAGGGCGTCCCGGCCATCCTGAATCACGGGCCACGCACGCCGCTGCGGCTCGGTCGGCGCCTGGAAGCGCTCGGTGAACCACCGGGCGACGGCGGGATGAAAGCCCGTGAGCATCATCGTCGAAATATGGCGAAGATTTCCCGAAGCTGCTCCGAATCGACCCTAGACGAGGGCGGTCAGCGACGCTCCGCGGGTGGCGGCGATGCGCTCGATCGTCTCGCCGATCTTGTTGTTCGGCGTCGACGCCCCGGCCGTGATGCCGATCGTGCGCGCCCCCGGGGGGAGCCAGTCGCGGCGGCTCGCCTCCCGGTCTGCGCCGACCGGACGGAAGCGGATCGTCTGGGTTTCGGGGTCCACGCACATCGCGTCCTCGATGTGATAGGTCTGGACGCGCGGCTCGCAGATCGCGGCGAGATGGGTGGTGTTGCTCGAGTTGTAGCCGCCGATCACCACCATCAGATCGAGAGGCTCGGCGATCAGTTTCAAGACCGCGTCCTGGCGGTCCTGCGTCGCCGAGCAGATCGTGTCGAAGCTGCGGAAGTGTTGGTCGAGCATCTCCTCGCCGTAGCGCTTGGCCATGCTCTTTCTCACCTCGGCTGCGATGGCGAGCGACTCACCCGAGAGCATCGTGGTCTGGTTCGCGATTCCCACGCGTACCAGGTCCGACGCGGGGTCGAACCCGGGCGACACCTTGCCGGCAAACCGGCGCGCCAACGCCCCCGCGTGCCCCCCTGATTCGATGTAGCGGCAGACGACAGCCGTATCGTCCAGGTCGCGCACCACGAGGTAGCGACCCCCCGGGTACTTCGTGACCTGGCTCGCCGTGGCCTTCGTTTCCTCGTGATAGTGCTTGCCGTGGATCAAGGCCGTGAAGCCGTCTCGGGCATAGGCATCCACCCGCTTCCAGACGTTCAGCACCGAGCCGCACGTCGTATCGACCAGCACGCACCCGATCGCCCGCAGTCGCTCGAAGTCCTGCACCGTGACGCCGAACGCGGGCAGAATCACCACGTCTCCCGCCCCGACTGCGGAGAATTCGAAGTCCTCACCGGGTCCGTGGCGCAGGCACTCGACGCCCATGTCGCGGAGCTTCGTGTTCACGTGAGGGTTGTGAATGATCTCGCCGACCAGAAAGAGCCGTCGGTCGGGGAACTTGGCCCGCGTCTCGTAGGCGTACTCGACGGCGCGGTCCACCCCGTAGCAGAAGCCGAACTCTCCTGCGAGCCTGAACGTGAGGTCGCCGACGTCGAGCGCGAACCCACGGGCGCGCACCGCGTCCACGACCCTGCTGTAGTAGTCGGTCGCAAGGGCGCCCTCGATCTCCCTTTTCAGCCCAAAACCGCGGCGGAAGTAGGTCTCCACGAGGGGAATCTAACCCCGCCTTAACACGAAGGCAGAGCTATTGGCACGCGACCGAGTCGCGAGCGAGCGGGACGGGGCGGAACTCCGCATCGAGCATCGCTCGGCGGCCGGCCGCGGGCTCAAGCCCCGAGCCGCGGACGCGCGCGCCGACACGGTCGCCGAGCGTGAGCGTCACGGTACCGCTATCGAGCGTGACGCCTCGACCCGCTGCCCCGCTCATGAAACGCACCGAGGCCTTCGCGCCCCGCCGCGTCGTCGTGTCGCCCCGCGTCAGGATCGGGTAATCCCCGCTCGCGAGGGCCTTGTCCGCGCTGGTCCAGGCGAGGACGCCCACGCCGCCGTCGATCCCGACGAAGAGCATGCCCGCTCCGGTTGCGCAGGGGTGCGCGGAGGCCGACGCGTGGATCGGCACGGTGTCGTGGGGAAGGAGAATGAGCGCGGCGTTGAGCGTGCGCGGCGCAGCTGTGCGGCGCGCGCAACCGGCAGCAGTCGCAAGACCGAGCCCCAAAGCGAGGGCGACAGCTGATGTTCTGGGCATACGCTCCCCGCGTTCTTCGGCCGGGGGCGCCGGGAAGCTTAGGCTGGGGACGCTCGGGGCGCGAGCGTCCGGCGAGTGCTATTCGGGTCGGCCGTCGCCGTTGGTCGGGCGCAGGCCATAGGCCTTGAGTCGGCGCCACAGGGTCGTACGGCTGATGCCCAGCCGGCGCGCTGCTTCGGCCAGCCGGCCACCCGTGGCCTCGAGCGTATCGACGATCGCCTGGCGCTCGCGTTCGGCGAGCGTGCGGGCGTTGTCGTTCCTCGGGAGGAACACGGCTTCCCCTAGGGTCGCCCCACCTGCCCGGAGCGGTGTCGTCCGGCCGCCCATCACCCCCAGCCTCGCGCGCAGGGCTTCCGAGCGGGGCAGCGCTGCGTCGTCTTCCACTCCAAGAGCGCGCTTGGCGTGCTCGTTGGCGTACACCAACCGCCCGGCGGTATCGAAGACGACGATGCCCTCGGCGAACGACTCCATCACGGCTTGGCCCAGCGGCGCAACGGCGAGCGGCGCAGTCGGCGCTGGCTTGTCTCTCGGCGTCATATGCGTCTCAGCAACCCCATTCGGGTTCGAGGTTCGTATCAGAGTAGGGACTCGCCAGGCGGGGCGGTGTTAACGCCGCCGGCGGCCTCCTCGCGCCCGCCGCTCGGCCTGCGGCAGGGCAGCCAGTTGACGGCGAAGATCCTCAAGCCCGTCCGCCCGAACGGCCTCCCTCGCTCCCCGAAGCACAGTGAAACGCACCGGGCGATCAAGCGTCGGCAGATCTCGTTCCTTGAGCCGGCGGGCCTGGCCCTCCTTGAGTCTCAGGCGGACGACTCCCCCCGCCGGCTCGACTTCGTAGGACAGCGGGACCCGGTCACCGAGCAGGTGCACGGAGGCCGGCAGCTCGTCGAGCGCGGTCCGCGCGGGCGCGGAGATCAGTCCGTCTACGTCTATCGAGAGTCTCGTATTCAGGAACTCGTCCCAGGAGTGCACCTGGGCAAGCTCGGCTTCGAGTGCGGCCGCGCCGCGCTCCGGGTCCGCCGCTGCGAGCATCCCGCCCGAGCGTCGCCAGTAGAAGTCCAGGCGCTCGAGGGCCCGCCGGACGCGGGTTTGATCGGGGTGCAGCGTGGCTCCGCCGCGCAGCGCCGTCGCGAGCGCGGCCCGAGCGCCAGCCGCGTGCTGCTCGGGAAACGGGCTCGCGAGCGGCTCGGACTCACGTTCGAGCACGAAGCCCCAGTAGGTGACCTCGTAGCTCAACACGAGTCCCGCCCGACGCCGGCCGGCCTCGTAGCTGACCCGCGGCGCGCCACGGCGCGCGTAGCGACGGATCGCGTGCTCGGGCAACTGCGTGCCTTCGATGCTCGCGCGTGCGACCCCGAAGCGATCGGCGAAGTAGCGGAGGGTGCCGGCAATCGCGCCCCAGCTGCCGCAGACGGAGCTCCGGCTCACCCGCGCCTCACGGCCGTCGGCCGTTGCTTCATCAATCACGAGGTCGAACGGCATCACCTTCGCCACGAGGTCCGCGAACTCCCCGCGCATCTTGTCGTCTGCGTAGGCGAGCGTGGCGGGAAGGGGGCGCTCGATCTGGCGGTACACGGAAGCCATGCCGAGTGCCACGTCCTCGACGACCTTGACCAAAACCCCTCGGTGCTCAGCCCAGCCGTCGATCGTCTCCCCGAACACGTGGCGTGACAGACCGTAGACCTCGCCCACATACCCGTGCCGGTTCACGGCTTCGGCATACACGTTGTAGACGGTGAGATGATCCGAGCCGGGGACGATGAGACCGGTGAGGTTTCGCTCGTCGCGGGTCATGCGGTGGAGCGACTCGACGCACGCCGCGACCGCCACCGCGGGCAGGAGATCCGGGTCCGCGTGGTAGAGGAGCTCTCCCCAGGGCCGCTCGACGGGCATCGCCTCGACTTCGCGGCCATAGGTCGTCAGCCGCTTGCCCTCGACGAGCCCGCGCTCGGCGAGGATTGCCACGGCCGAGCGGTAAGCCCGCCGGTCCAGCGGCACGGGGAGGTCCAACTCGGTCGCGTCTACCCCGAGGGCGGCGCAGGTGATGGCGACCCGCTCGGCGTCCCCCGCAAGCTGGAATTCCGGTGGCGCCGGCCGGAGCGCGTCAAAAGCCAGGTCCCGGTCCGTCAGAATGAAGACTTCCCCGCCCTCGACCCGGCCGTGCACCCGACCGGCCATCTGGAGGATCTCGTTGGCCCCGAGGTAGAGGCGGGTCAGCACGTTCTGGCCACGTTGGACGACGTTGGTGTAGCGCGCATCGTAAATGACTACGGTGTCGAGGCCTCGGATGTTCAAAGCCGATTGGCCGGCAGCCGTCATCGTGAGGAGGAACGGACGCCCCATGGCCCCGTCCAGGAAGGGTCGGATGACCCGGATCGGCTCCCCCCCGTGGTAGAACGCGGTGGTCAGGGCCTGCCAGCGGTCACCCAGTTCCTTCGCCAGTTGCTCTACCTCGGCCCGGGTAGGTACGAAGACGGCCACCCCCCGGCGCTCCCGAATCACCCCTCGCACGAACCGCTCATCCAGGAATTCGGCGGGCCGCTTGGGTACGATGCTCACCGAGGCGGCCAGGGCGGGGTCAAAGGCCCGGGTTTCGAGGACTTCCGCCGATTCGAGGTAGGTGGCGTAGACCTTGGGGTCCACGGTGGCCGAGAGCCAGATGAAGCGGCACCGGGCCCGTTTCCCGAGAGCGAGGCAGAGCTCGAGCTCGGCCGAGGTCTGGTGGATCTCATCCACCACCAGAGTGTCCCAGCGCGTGATCAGGCCGTCTTCAAACCAGCGTCGCGCGATACCCGTGGTCACGATCACCACGTTCCAGGTGGGAGTCTCGGGGGTCGCTTCCCGCTCTCTGTTTACGACGCCGACCTTCAAGGGGCTGCCGAGCAGGGTCTCTGCGATGGGGCGGATGGCGAGCGTCTTGCCGGTGCCCGTGCCCGCCACGATCCCGAACCCGAGCCCCGACGCGGCGAGCCGCCGGATATCCGCGCCGTGCTCCCGCTCGAGCACCGTGTCGAGATTGAGACCGAGCGCGAGCTCGATCGTCTCGCACGCCGCGCGCGTGGGGGCGATGACGATCACCCGCCCGCTCGCGGGCTCGGCGGCGCGGAAAGCCTCGGGATCGGGAGGGAGAGAGTGGTCGCGCGCTGAGCGGGAGCTCAGCGGACCATCTGCTGGTCGATCAGCTGCAGCACTTCACCGGCGTGCGCATGCCGCCCCAGCGCTTTCTTCGAAAAGACGCGACGGCCATCGACCTCGACTTCGAACACGCCGCCGGACGACTCGATGAGCTTCACTTCCGCGTGCGTGTACTTCTTTCGGATCTCGGCCGCCAGACCGGCGGCCCGGGGCTCGTAGTTTCAAACTACGCAGTATTCGATCGTGACCCGCATGATGAGTAGGATAGTCGCGCTTGACACGCGGCGCCACACGTCTGAGCTTGCCGCATTCGCACCCGACCGGGATGAACCCTCCTCAGCCCACGCGCCTCGGACCGGACGCCGTGCTCGCCGTGGTGGCGGGCATCGTGGGCGGGGGCATCGTCCTCGCCGCGACGGTCGCCGCGGCCCGCGGTCCGACTGACGCCGCAAGTTTGGGGCTCTCGGCCCTCCTCATCGTCGCCGCCGCGGTCACCCGCCGCGCGGGCGCGCCGCTCGCGGGCGGCTGGTTCTCCTCCCTCATCCTGGCCGTCACGTTATACGCCACGCTCGCAAGCGGCTGGTCCGACGCCGTGCTGGTGAGCGCCCTGGGGGTCGCGGCGGGAGATCTCTGGTTCCGCGGCCTCGGGCCCCGGGCCGCGCTCTCGAACGCGAGCTACGTCGCCATCGCCGCCGCCGCAGCGGCGTTCTGCTATGCGGCCGTGGGGGGCGCCACCGGGGCCCCGGCGCTCGAAGGGGCGAACGTGGGACCGCTCGTCCTCATCGCGCTCCTGCTGCCGGCGTTCGCGAACGGAGCGTTCTTCGCCGAGCGGGCACTCGCGCCGACGCGGTCGGTGCTCGACCGCGGGCTCGTGGCCCGCGCCGAGGTGGCGACGGCTCTCGTGTCGACGGCCGTAGCGGTCGAGTGGCTCCGGTTCACCTATACGGAGCAGGACCTGGAGAGCGCAGGGATCGCGGGCGTCGCGCTCGCCGCGGGCACGGCGCTCGCCGCTATCCTCCTGCGCCGCGGTATCGAGGGCGAAGAAATCCGGCGCGCAGCACTCGGGTTCACGGGCGGGCTCGGGCTGGCCCGCACCTTCGCTCGGTTGGGCAAGGTCGCGGCACAGCGGGTCGTGTTCGACGACATGGGACTCTCCCGCTACGATCCCGCGACGCACGAGCTCGTGGTCGCGATCGATACGGAGGGAACCGAAGGCGCGCGGTCGGACGCCTCGGCGGGAATGGCGGGCGATGCGACCCGGCGGCGGGAGCCCGTCGTAGCGGACGTTCCGCGCCGCGAGGTGCTCGGGCTTCCCGGCGAGCGGCCCGTGGGATCGGCTCTGATCCTCCCGCTGTACCAACAAGACGAGCTCGTGGGCATCTGGAGCCTCAGGCATGCGGCGCACGGCGTCTACCAGCAGGTGGACGGGGCGGCGCTGAACCGCCTCGCGCCCGAGGTCGCGGCCCTCCTCACGCTCGAGCGGACCGTGGCGCCTATCCTCGGTGCCTCGGACCGCGCCGCCACTTCCATCCAGAACCTCACTGCGACCGCGGAGCGGGTCCACGCAGCACTCGCGACCGTCACGACGGCGGCACAGCACGCGACCGAGAATGCCACGGCCACGGCGGGCTTGGTCGAGGCGGCCAAGGGCGAGGCCGCGCGGGTCGCGGACAGCGCGATCGTGATCGCCGCGGCCGGCGAGGAAGCCCGCGGCGGCGGCACGCAGATGGAGGAGACGGTGAACAAGGTCCGCGATGAAACGCAGGGCGCCGTACGCCAGCTCACGGACTTGGGCGTCACGGCCGACGAGAGCGCCACCGAGGTCCGCCGGCTCCGGGACGCGGCCGAGGAGGTCGCGCGGTTTTCCGAGACCATCGGGTTCATCGCCAACCAGACGAACCTGCTCGCCTTAAACGCCACGATCGAGGCCGCGCGGGCCGGGGTCCACGGCCGCGGCTTCGCCGTCGTGGCGGATGAGGTCCACAAGCTCGCCGAACAGAGCGGCCGCGAGGCCCGCAATGTCGGCCGCTCGGCTCAGGACACGAGGCGGGCGCTCGACCGGGCCGTGCAGCTCCTCGAGCGGATTCGCACCGACTTGAGCAACGTCGTTCGTGGATCGGCGGGCTGGGTGACGGACCTCGACCGCTTGTCGGAAGCCGCGGCGACGACCGCCCGGGCGGGCAAGCGGGTGGCCGAGCTCGCGCGGGCCCTGAACGACCTCGCCCGAGGACTCGCCCGGCCCCTCGAGGAGGGACGCGAGCGGCTGCGCACCGCCACCGACGCCGCTGAGAGCGTACAGGCGGCGGCCGCCGAGCGGGAAGCCGCCGCGGAAACGCTAGGACGCGCGACCCGAGAGCTCGCCGTGCTCGCCCATGAACTCGGCACGGCCGTGCGGGCCGTGCGGGGAAACGACGCCCACCTGTAGCGCCGCCAGAACCAATTCATTACCCTAGGCCGTCGCTAAAGCCCGGGGGACGTATGCGCGTGGTGTGGCTCGTGGGAATGGCAGCGCTCGGCTCCGCGAGTCTCGCGGCCCAGCACGGCCACGAGTACGAGTTCGGCCTCTTCGGCTCCTACACCAAGTACGACGCTTCCTTCGGACTGGGCAGCTGGGCGGGCGCGGGGGCCCGGCTGGGCTACCTGTTCAGCGACGCGATCGGGCTCGAAGTGGACGTCTTGTTCCAGCAGTCCTACACGGTCCCGAGCACCGGCGCCACGATGCAGCCGCTCATCGGCGGCGCCAGCTTGAACCTGAACCTCGTGCACGGCGAGCACGACATGCTGTACGTGCTCGGCGGGTATTCGATCCTCGATTTCGGCACGCAGCCGCCCTATCAGTTCACGGACGGCGGCATCCACGGCGCGATCGGCGACCGGTTGTTCCTGTCGGACCACGTCGCGCTGCGCTTCGAGGGGGGCGCGATCTACACCCCGTCGACCACGTCGACATTCGGGACGAAGTCCCCGGTGCACATCGTAGCGACGGCCGGTCTCGCGATCTTCGCCAGAGGCGCGCCCAAGGCCACCCCGCCCACGCCGGCACCCCCGCAGCCGCTCCCGCCGGTCGCGGCGGCTCCACCCGCGGCTCCGGTCGACACGCCCCCGCCCGCGCCCGCTCCGCAACCGGTCGATACACCGCCGCCCGCTCCCGCACAGCCCCCGGCGATGGCAGAGTCGACACCGCCTCCACCAACTCCGCCGCCACCTCCGCCACCTGAAGCTGCACCGCCGCGCTGCACGGGCGTGCCGGTCGGGACGCCGGTCGACTCGCTCGGATGCCCGGTCGCGCCGGCTGAGCTCGTGGCGCCAGCCGCGCCACCTCCGCCGCCCGAGCAGCCAGCTCCTCTACCGCCGCCCCCGGCGCCGCCACCGCCAGCACCAGCGCCAGCACCACCGCCTCCCGCGGTCACGGCGCCTCCGCCAGCCCCGCCACCCGCCAACGTGGTCGCTTCAGGGATCACGTTCGAAAACGAGCACGCCGTGCTGACGCCCGAATCCGCCACCACACTCGATCAGATCGCGGACATGCTGATCGCGACGCCGGATATGCGCGTGGAGGTGGCAGGCTACACTGACAACCTGGGCCCCACGGGGCACAACATCCGCCTGTCCCGCCTGCGTGCCGCCGCCGTGAAGGCGTATCTCGTGAAAAAGGGCGTCAGTGCGGACCGGCTAACGGTGAAGGGGTATGGGTCGGCGAATCCGATCGCTCCGAACACGACGGCCACTGGCCGGGCGGCGAATCGCCGCGTGGAACTGCACCGCCTCAACTAGGTCGCAGAGCAGCAGCTTCGTGCCCGTCGCCCGCTTGCGTCGAACGACGCCTGCCTGCGCTGCGGCCGCCCTTGCCGGTCTTCTCGTGCTCGGCGGGACGCAAGCGCTCGCGCAGCACCCATCGCATGCGACGCCGCGCTCGGCGACGCACGCGATCCCATCGCCGCACTCGATCCTCGGATTCGACCCCGGCGACGACCGCCGGCTTGCCGACTGGCCCACGCTCGTCCGCTACTACTCGGCCCTGGCCAAGGCGAGCGACCGGGTCCTCTATCGCGAGCTCGGGAAGACGACGCTCGGCGCACCGTTCATCGCGCTCGTGATCTCGAGCCCGGCGAACCTAAAGCGCCTCGGGACCTATCGGAAACTGAACGCGGCGCTTGCGGACCCTCGGATGCTCCGCACGGCCGCCGACGCGGTGAGCGCGGTCCGCACCGGGCGGGCGATCGTGCTCATCACCGGCGGAATCCACTCGACCGAGGTCGGCACCAACTTGGTGCCCGTATCGCTCGCCTATCGGCTCGCGACGGACACGAGTGCTTCGACACGCGCCGTGCTCGACAACGTGATCCTTATTCTGGTGCCGTCGCTGAACCCGGACGGCGTCACCATCGTCACAAAGTGGTACGACCGCACGCTCGGCACCCCGGCCGAGGGGACGCAGCCGCCCGAGCTCTACCATCATTACGTCGGCCACGACAACAACCGCGACTGGTACGCCTTCACGCAGGTGGAGACGCAGCTGACGGTCGACTCGGTCTACGGCGTCTGGCATCCCGCGATCGCCATGGATCTGCACCAGCAGATGACGGACGGCTCGCGCCTGTTCGTCCCGCCCTATCTCGACCCCATCGATCCCAACGTCGATCCGCTCCTCGTGGACGGGGACAACGCGCTGGGCACGTCCATCGCCTGGCAGCTCGAGGGGGAAGGCAAGACGGGCATCTCGGTCAACTCGAGCTACGACGCATGGACCCCGGCTCGGGCCTACGAGCACTACCACGGCGCCGTGCGGATCCTGGCCGAGGCGGCGGGCGCGAACCTCGCCTCGCCGGTCGATGTGCCGTTCGACGAGCTTGCGACACGGGAGCGCGGCTACAACCCGCGCGAGCGGTCCTGGAACTTCACGGCGCCGTGGCCCGGAGGGCGCTGGACACTGCGGGACATCGTGAGCTACGAGACGAGCGCCGCCTTTGCGCTGCTCGAAAACGCCGCCCGCTACCGCGACCGGTGGCTTGAGAATTTCGAGGCCGTGGGCTCGCGCGCGGTCCGCGGCTGGCACAACTGGCCCTATGCCTTCGTCATTCCCCGCCCGCACCAGGACAGCGTCGCACTCGCCACCCTGCTTGGAATCCTGCACCGCGGCCAGGTCGAAGTCCGCACGGCACGCGACGCTTTCACCGTCGGCTCACAGCACTTCCCGAGCGGCACCTACGTCGTCGTGCTCCGTCAGCCCTATGCTGCGTTCGCCAAGACGCTGCTCGAAGCCCAGCACTATCCCGACCGGCTGCTCTATCCGGGCGGGCCGCCGCAGCCCCCCTACGACGTGACTGCGCACACGCTCCCGCTCCTGCTCGGGGTTTCCGTGACACCCGCGCCCGAATCGATTCGCGTGGCGCTGTCTGGGCCGGTCGACCCGCCGCGCGTCGTGCCGAGCTACCCCGGATTCGGCGCCGGCGAAGCGCCGCGGGTCGGGGTCTACCGGTCTTATGGGGCGCCGCTCGACGAGGGGTGGACCCGCTGGGTCTTCGACACATGGAAGATCCCCTACACGTCGCTCGTCGATTCGACGATCAGGGCCGGGAAGCTGAAGGACAGTTTCGACGCGATCGTGCTGCCCGACCAAGCGCCGATCGAGATCATGAACGGACTGCCGCACATCTACCCGGCCCCCTACGCGCGGGGCGTGGGAGCCGAAGGCGTGGCGGAGTTGCGAAAGTTCGTCGAGGCGGGCGGGACGCTCATCGCGCTGAACGACGCCTCGCGCTTCGCCGTCGAGCAGCTCCTGCTCCCGGTGCGGAACGTGCTCGAAGGCGTCCCGGACGACGAGTTCTACGCGCCCGGCTCGATCTTCCGGATCGAGCTCGACGCAAGCGACCCGGTGGCGCGAGGACTCGGGGACGATTGCATCGCGTGGTTCGAGAACGGCCCCGCGTTCGACGTGCTAGACTCGAGCGCTGCGCGCGTCGTCGCCCGTTATCCGAGCGACCCCGCCCGGGTCCTCCGGTCGGGCTGGGTGCTGCACCCTGAGAAGGTGGCGGGTCGCGCGGCCCTCGTAGACGTTCATTTGGGAAACGGTCGAGTCGTGTTGTTTGGGTTCAGGCCGCTCTACCGTGGCCAGAGCCTCGCGTCTTACCCATTACTATTCAACAGCTTACAACTGCGCTAATCCGGGTGACCGGCGTCTCTTGTCACAACGAGCGCCGATCCCTATCGTGTACCCCCCTATGTCGGTGGTCCGCCAAGCAAGTGCCCTCTTGCTGTGGGCCGCGCTCTGTACGAGTCGCGGCCTTTTTGCGCAGGGTGGTTTTGCCTACGCGCCGCCGATGCCCGTGGACCAGGCATCGGTCGCGCTTCGCCCGGTCGACGTGCACTACGTCCAGCCGACGTGGTCGCGGCTCCTGCCGACGCCGAGCGCGGTCAAGGCGCTCTACGTGAACGCCTGGGTGTTCGCCTCGGCGCGCCTGTGGGACCTCGTCCATCTCGCGGACGAGACCGAGATCAACGCGTTCGTGATCGACGTGAAGGACGACACGGGCTGCCTCCTCTATCCCTCCGCCGTGCAGACCGCCCAGGAGATCGGCGCGAACCAGTGCGTGCGCACGAAGGACGTGCGGTCACGGCTCGACACGCTGCTCGCGCATGGGATTTACCCGATCGCGCGCATCGTCGTGGCGAAAGATCCGCGCCTCGCCGAGCACAAGCCGCTGTGGTCCGTGCACCTAGCCGACGGTACGCTGTGGCGCGACCGGATCGGCTCGGCCTGGGTGGATGCCTATAACGACTCGGTGTGGACGTACGCCGGGCGCATCGCCGAAGAGGCCGTTCGCCTGGGGTTCGCGGAGGTGCAGTTCGACTACGTGAGATTTCCGGACGAGCCGCGCGAGCGGCTCGCGACGGCGGTGTTCTCGGCGCGCCGACCCGGCGACACGGCGCGCCTGGCGGTGCGCCGGCATATTCAGTCCCTGAAGGCCCAGCTCGGCGCCCTCGGGGTCCCGGTGACGTTCGACATTTTCGGCCTCACGGCCTCGGCGACCGACGATATGGGGATCGGTCAGGTCTGGGAGGACTTCAGCGCGGTCGCCGATGTCGTGCTCCCAATGGTCTATCCCAGCCATTATCGGGCGGGCTCCTACGGGTTTGCGCGACCGAACGGCGAGCCGTACCGCGTGGTCCACCGGGCGCTCACAGAGGCCTTGAGCCGCTCGCACGCGGTGGACGCCGCGGAAGTGCGCCCTTACCTCCAAGCCTTCACACTCGGGCGGCGCCTGCCGCGCTACACCCCGTTCGAGGTGCGTCAGGAGATCCGCGCGACGGAGGATCTCGGAATCAATTCCTGGGTACTCTGGAACCCGCGCAGCGTCTACGCTCGGGACGCGCTGAAGCCCTTTACGGCTTCGGCGATCGTCCGCGTGCTGGGGGCGCCCGGAGACTGACGCCGCGAGCGTGATCGACCGGGGCCTTCGAAGTCCCGGAGCCTTCACGTCGCCTTCACAGCAGGCCTAACCGACACCGTTGCCGAATGCGCGCGGCGCGCATACGTTTGCGCCCGTTTTTTGCGACGGCCGCGCCACCCGAGTCTCGCGAGGGGAGTGACCCGTGGAACTGCCGGCCTCGCATCGGTTGCCTCTCTCCTGGCTGCTCGAAGCCGCGAGCATCCCGATTCAGTATCGGGCATACGCCGAGATCGTCCCGCCCGGCGCCCGTGACACGGCCCAGCTCGAGTCCCTGCGCGCAGCCGTGCTCGACTACAAGCCGGCACAGGCGATCGCCCGTAAACAGCGCGACTCAGGCCTCTGGGGCGGGGCACTCCTCACGCTCGAGCCCCACGGGACGAGCGACGCCGGGTCGATCGTGCAGTACCGCCGGCTGCTCGAGCTCGGGTGGCCGCCCGACCAGCGGCCGTTCCGCCTCGCGGACCGGTTCTTCTTCCGCTTGCTCTCGCGCGACGAGGACCCCGTGCTCCTGGCCGAGTTCCAGCGCCCCGCGCAGACCGATCCCGCCCTCGGCGTCTGGGCCCGGGGGATCGCCCGTCAGGGCGCGAGCGCCGCCCTCGCCCGCTCGGGCGCGCACAGCGAGGACCCTCGGCTCCGCGGGGCCGCGCACAAAATCGCGAGCGATATGTCCCTCTACCTGCGCAGCGAGACCGTCGCCAAGCCGTTCCGGAAGGCCCAAGGCAAGACGGTCCTCGAGCCCGCCGCGTTGCCGCCCACGACCTACGCGATCGAGATGCTCGCCTTCATGCCCTCGCTCCAGCGCGAGCGCGCGGGGTTTCTGGAGCGGCTCGCGCAGTATTTCTCGACCCCCGCGCCCCGCCGGGCCTTCTTCGTGCTCGCCGGCACGAAGTTCCTGAAACCGACCGTCGAGCTCCTGGGCGATCCGCTGCGCTCAGACGCCCAGGGCCGGGTCACCGACGTTCCCTTCGCCCTGTACTGGCTCGAGCTCTGCGCGCGTCTCGGCTTGGTGCGCCAGATTCCCTCGGCGAGCCGGGTGCTGGCGCGGCTGCTCAGCCAGTGCGATGACCGGGGTATCTGGAACCCGAAGAGCCTGCGGACCATGCCCAAGGCGGAAACGCCTCTGACCGGGCACTACTTCCCGTTGGAAGGGCCTGGCAAGAGCCCGGCCCAACGGCAGACGGACGTCACGTTCCGTCTTGCGTTGATCGCGCAGTTGATTGGATTGCCGATCGACATAGACTAGCGGACCGTAGTAGCTTACACTACTACGTATGGTTGACCTCACCTCATTCGGATTCACCACCACAGAGTCGCGCGTCTACACCGCCCTGCTCGAGCTGGGCCCGAGCTCGGGGTACGCGGTTGGCCGCGCCACCCGCTTGGCCCGAGCCAACGCATACGGTGCCCTGGACGGCTTGGTCACGAAGGGCGCCGCGACTCGCACCTCTGGGCGCCCCGCCCGCTACCGTGCCACGGACCCCGACGCCCTCATGGCCCGGCTCGCCGCGACTCAGGGCGAGGCGCTCGAGCGCCTGGGCGAGGCGCTCGGGCGCTTGGGCCGCCGAGGAGAGCCCGAGACGCGCGCTGTCACCGGGGTGCGCGCGCTGGCCACGCTCGTGGTCAACGTCGTGGCCCGAGCGGAGCACAGCGTCCAGGGCATCCTCCCGCCCGAGCTGCTCCGCCAGACGCTGCCGGCATGGCGACGGGCCGCGGAGCGTGCGACGATCGGGGTGTCCGTGGCTGGCGCGGTCCCAGAGGAAGCTCGAAGCCTGGGGTTCGCCAGTTCCGCACCCGGCGAGCGGGCGGTGTTGCTCGTGGATGACCGCCAGGCGATTACCGCCGAGATGGGATCAGCCCAGGGGATCTGGAGCTCGCATCCGGCCCTCGTGTCGCTCGCCCGCACCGTGATCGAGCGCTCATGAGGTGGTCGTGGCTCGTCCTCATCGCGGCGTGCGTACCCGGCGCGATCCCGCCCGCCGCCCGCTACCCCGCAGGGACGCGATTCACCACGCGGTCCGTTCTCGTGCTCGGGACGCGGATCCGCTTGATCGACGCGGGAACGGGGACGCCCGTCGTGTTCGTACACGGGATCGGGGAATCGATGTACGCCTGGCGCAAGAATCTCGAGCCCGTAGTCGACGCAGGGTACCGCGTCGTGGCCTTCGACCTCCCGGGGTTCGGGTTTTCGGAAAAGCCCGACTCGGGCTATTCGAACGAGGCCTACAGGCGCTTCGTCCTTGGCGTGATGGACGCGCTCGGGCTCCCCGACGCCGTGCTCGTCGGGCATTCGATGGGGGGCGAGATCGCAGCCGACGTCGCCCGCTCGAGCCCCGGGCGGGTCCGAGGGCTGGTGCTCATCGACGCCGCGGGGATGGGGATTCGCGTACCCCTCCTGCTTCGCTTCGCGAGCTGGGTGCCGATCGAGCGCGTGGCGCTGGCGCTCACGCCCCGTTGGGCTGTGGCTCTCGCACTCCGGTCCACCTACGCCGATCCCGCGCTCATCGAACCCGGGGATATCGACCAGTACTACGCCCCCGTGCTCGAGCCCGGGTTTGGTCACGCCGTCTCCCAGGTGCTCGAGCACTTCCGGTTCGACGCCCTCCGGGGCCAGCTCGCGGGCGTCCAGACCTCGACGCTCGTCGTTTGGGGCGGGCGCGACCGCTGGATCCCGCCGGCCTTCGGCGCGCGCCTCGCGTCTGAACTCCCTCGATGCGCGTTTGTCGTCATCCCGACCGCGGGCCACGCGGCCCAGGAAGAGGCCTGGGGTCGGGTCAACGACCTCCTGCTCTCATTCTTGAAACAGGGCGTCCCCGAGGCGCCGGCCGACGTCGCCCTGGCAGGATTGGCCCAGAGTCGGTAAGTTTTCCTCAACCACCTGGTTGAGGAAACGCGTCGTGCATCCTAAGTTGAGTAATGACAGAGCGATACGAATAATCGATGCGGCGCGCGAGGAGTTTGCGGCGCACGGATATGACGGGGCGCGCATGGAGCGGATCGCCCGCCGGGCCCGGACGAACAAGCAGTTGCTCTTCTACTACTATCACTCGAAGCGCGGGCTCTTCCATACCGTGCTCGCCCAGGCCGCAAAGGAACTCGAGGCCCACGTGGCGCAGACGGTCGTGGGCGAGGGACCACCCCTCGAACGCCTCCGGAAGGCGCTCGAAGCCCATTTTGAGTATCTGGCGAACAACCCGACCTACGCCGCGCTACTCGCCCAGGCCGGCCGCTCGGAAGCGCGTCCGCTGAGCCCCGCGCTCGCCCGGCTCGTCGTCCTCGTCGCCGAGGGCCAGGGACGTGGGCACGTGCGCGACGACGTCGACCCCCACATCGCGGCGGCCCAGGCGCTGGTCCTCATGCTCGCCTACCTCGCGCTCGAACCGCTCGTCGCCACGAGTGCTGCGGCACTCGGAGGCGACGAACCCGGACTCGCGACACGGTGGAAGGACGCCGCCGTGCGCCTGGTCGTCGAAGGGCTGGCCGCGCGCTAGGGCGAAAACGACGCGAGCACCAGGGCCGTGACCCTGGTGCTCGCGAGTGTGTGGTGTCCGGATGCTTTAGTTCTGCACCGTCATGAAGCTCGGTTCGACCGGGGCGCTTTCAAAGAGCAGGTGTCCCGCTTCGAAGCGCGCACCCCGCAGCGCGATCGACAACACGTCGCCGAGCTCCTCCACGAGATGGACGTTCAACGTCCGACGCACGTCCTCGGGCAAGTCCTCCAAGTCCGGCTCGTTCTCCTTCGGCAGGATAATCTCGTCGATGCCTGCCCGAACCGCGCCCAAAATCTTCTCCTTCACCCCGCCGATCGGCAGCACCCGGCCGCGGAGCGTGACCTCGCCCGTCATTGCCACGTCGTGCCGCGCCGGGCGCCGCGACAGCGCGGAGACGAGCGCCGTCGCCATTGTGACGCCTGCCGACGGCCCGTCCTTCGGGATCGCTCCCGCGGGCACGTGCACGTGGACGTCGATGCCTTCGAGCCCCATCGAGGGGATCCCGAGCCGTTCGGCATGGGACTTGGCGTACGTCAGCGCCGCCCGGGCGGACTCCTTCATCACGTCACCCAGCTGGCCCGTCAGCACGAGCTCGCCCTTGCCGCGCATCACGCTCGTCTCGACGAACATGATGTCGCCTCCGACCGGTGTGTAATACATGCCGGTCGCGACGCCGATCTGATCTTCGCGCGCCTTCCGCTCAGGATGCACTTTCGGCCGCCCCACGAGCTCGTGGACCGCCTTGGCGTCGACCGTGAGCCGTTCGGCTTGCCCGCTTGCGATCTGCCGGGCGACCTTGCGGCCGAGCCGGCCGATTTCGCGCTCGAGCTGTCGCACACCCGCTTCGCGCGTGTAGCTCGTGATGAGCTCGCTCAGGGCGTCGTCCGTGACGTCCAGCTGATTGGACGCGAGCCCGTTCTCCGCGAGCTGCCGCGGGACGAGGTAGCGCTTCGCGATCTCGAGCTTCTCCCGCTCCGTATAGCCGGCGAAGTTCACGATCTCGAGCCGGTCGAGCAGCGGCCCCGGGATCGACTGCAGGAAGTTCGCCGTCGCCACGAAGAGCACCTCGGACAGGTCGAACGGCACCCCCAAGTAGTGATCCGTGAACGAGTCGTTCTGCGCCGGATCCAGCACCTCGAGAAGGGCCGCCGCGGGATCGCCCTGGAAGGAGATCCCGAGCTTGTCGACTTCGTCGAGCAGGAACACGGGGTTCTTCGCCCCGGCCTGCTTCATCCCCTGGAGGATGCGCCCGGGCATTGCACCCACGTAGGTCCGGCGGTGACCCCGGATGTCCGCTTCGTCCCGGGCGCCGCCGAGCGAGATCCGCACGTAGGGCCGGCCCATGGCGCGGGCGATGGACTTGGCGATGGACGTCTTGCCGACGCCAGGGGGCCCGACGAACAGCAGGATGTGCCCGCGGAGCTCGCGGTCGTCCCCGGTCTTCGGGCTGTCGCCGTCCTGGGGCGCGGCCACGCCTTGCTGGCGCAGCTGCCGCACGGCCAGGAACTCGAGGACCTGATCCTTGACGTCCTTCAGGCCGTAGTGGTCCTGCTCGAGAATCTCCTCGGCCCGCTTCAGGTCGAGCGACTCCTCGGCCCGCGTGTTCCAGGGCAGCTCGGCCACGGTCTCCAAGTACGTCCGGATCACCTGGGCTTCCATGGAATCCGGGTTGGCCCGCTCGAGCCGGGCGAGCTCGCGATCGACTTCCTTTCGCGCCGCCTCTGGGAGCTCGAGCTTGGCGAGCCGCTCCTCGAGCTCGTCGGTCGCGCTTTCCTCCTTTTCCTCCCCGAGCTCCTTGCGGATGGCCTTGAGCTGCTCGCGGAGCAACATCTCCCGCTGACGCTCGCCGAGCTCCTCTTGGACCTGGGACTTGATGTCCTCCTGCGCGTCGAGCACGCCGATCTGCCGCTGGACGTGCACGAGCACCCGGCGCATCCGCTCTTCCACGGACACCGTCTCGAGGAGCGTCTCGCGGTCGACCGGCTTGATGTCGAGGTGACCCGCGACCAAGTCCGTGAAGCGGCCGGGGTCCGTGACCCCTTCGAGCACCTGCTTCACCACTTCGTCTGGGAGCCCGGATTTCTGTCCCAGCTCGCTCGCGCGCTGCCGGGTCTCGCGGTAGAGCCCGACGAACGCCGGGTCCTCAGGGTTCAACGGCGGCAGCTCGGCCGCTTCGAGCACGTCGGCCTCGAGATGACCACCGGCGTCGCGATACTGGACGACCGTGGCCCGCACGTCACCGTGCAGGGTCATCTGGATCGAGCCGCGCCCGCGCTGGACCTGTCCGATGCGCGCCACCGTGCCGAAGGTGTGCAGCCCGACCGGCGACACGACGTCGACGTTGTCGCGCTGCATCACGGCAAACACCCGCCGCGACGGCGTCTTCAGGGCCGTCTCGATCGCGTGCAGCGTCGCAGGGCGACCGGCGGCTACCGGGGCGGTGACACCGGGAAAGAGCACGATGTCCCGCAGCGGGATCACAGGAAGTGTCAGTTTCTCACTCATGGGCAAACTCGCTAACGACATAGAGGACAACGACTGGTTTCACTCTCCACGAACCGCTTGGGCATCTCTTATGCCATTAGAAACGCCCAGAACACGCCTTCCGTTCCGTCCCGTCGCCGCCAAATAGGCAGCGCCTGCCGCCGCGACCGGAACGACCCTTCAAGCGTCGACGAAAACGGCAGTTGCCCGGTGCGCGCGGGGGGGCTAAATCTTCTAGCGCCGACTCCCTTCCACTGCGAATGACCGTGCCCACCGACGCGCTCGCTGCACGCCTGAGCAACGCCCTCGGTTCCGGTTATACCCTCGATGGCGAAATCGGTCGCGGCGGTATGGGCGTGGTCTACGGCGCCCGCGATGAACGTCTGAAGCGACGGGTGGCGGTGAAGGTCCTGCCGCCCGATCTCGCCTTCCACGAGGAGATCCGCACGCGGTTTCTGCGCGAGGCGGAGACGGCGGCGCGGCTGTCGCACCCGCATATCGTGCCGATCCATTCCGTGGGCGAGGGCGCCGACGGGATCGTCTACTTCGTCATGGCCTATGTCGACGGCGAGCCGCTCTCGGCCCGGCTGAAGCGGCGCGGCCGACTCGCTCCGGAGGAAGCCCGCCGCATCCTGATCGAGGCGTCGGACGCGCTCGGAGCCGCGCACGGGCTCGGCATCATCCACCGGGACGTGAAGCCCGACAACATCCTGCTCGAAGGCAGCCGCGGCCGAGTGGTCGTCACCGATTTCGGGATCGCCAAGGCGCTCTCAGGGTCCGGCGCCACGCTCACCGCGACGGGCGTCGCGATCGGCACGCCGCATTACATGAGCCCCGAGCAGGCCGCGGGCGAGCGGGAGATCGACGGCCGGGCGGACCTCTACAGCCTGGGCGTCGTGGGCTACCAGATGCTCGTGGGCGAGCTGCCGTTCCATGCGTCGACGGTGCCCGGCATCCTCGTGAAGCAGATGACCGAAGACGCGCCGCTCGTCTCGACGAAGCGGCCCGACTGCCCGCCCGATCTTGCCGCCGCCGTGGCGCGCTGTCTCGCGAAGGATCCCGAGGACCGCTGGCCCACGGCGGACGCGTTGCGCCGCGCGCTCGAGGCGCGCTCGGCCGTGGCGCCACGACCCGCGCTGCCGGCCCGGCGGCCAGCCGCGCCGCCCAGCGAACCCGCTCGCCGCCCGAGCGCGGCCGACCGGCCGGCACTCGAGGCGCCCGCTGTCGAGCGGGCGCGCGCGAGCTTCGTGCGGTGGGCATCGGTCTCAGGTCCCCTCTTCGTGATCGACGTCGTGACGGGGCGTCACATTCCCAGCTGGTCGCTCGTCGTCTCGGGCGTGCTGGCGGCGATCTGGCTCGTGCCGCGCTACGTGCGGCTGTGGCAGGCAGGCTATTCCTGGCGGGACGTGCTCGCGCGCCCTCCGGCACCGGACGCCGTCCAAGCGCGCTCGGGCGGCCCCGAAGAGTTCGGGTCGGGCGAGGCCGCCGTGCGCCAGGCTCGAGACGATCGTCGGGGCATTCTCCGCATCATCGAGAAGCTGCCCTCAAGCGAGCGCAAGCTGCTGCCCGATGTCGCGCCGACCGTCGACACGCTGCTCCGGCGCGCGGAGGAGCTTGCCCGCCTGCTGCATTCGATGAGCGTGGGGGTGGACGAAAGCGCGCTCGCGCGCCTCAGCGCGAGGATCACGGCGACCGAGGGTGAAACGCCGAGCCCCGAGCGGGACCGGCAGCTCGGGCTGCTCGCCCGCCAGCGCCAGGCCCTGGACGAGCTCGTCGACCGCCGGCGCCGCGTGGCCGAGCAGCTCGAATCCTGCAGCCTCGCGATGCAGAACGTGCGCTACGACTTGTTGCGGCTGCGATCGGCCGGCGTCGCGGCCGTGCTCGACGACCTGACCGTTGCGACGGAACAGGCGCGGGCGCTATCCCGGGACGTCGACCACGCGATCGCGGCGGCCGGAGAGGTCCGCGCGGCGCTCGACGACACCCCGACCTAAGCGGTCAGAAGCGGCAGAGCTCGCGCAGGGCCCGGGTGAGGCGCTCGACCTGGGGCAGGATCACGTCCTCCAGGCTCGGCGCATAGCCCACGAAACAGTCCGCCGACGCCACCCGCCGGACGGGCGCGTCCAAGAACGGGAAGCAGTCATCCGCGATCCGCGCCGCGATCTCGGCCCCATAACCCCAGGACAGCGGGTCCTCATAGGCCACGAGCACGCGGTTCGTCCGCGCCACCGACGCCGCGATCGTGGGCCAGTCGACGGGTGAGAGCGACCGGAGATCGATCACCTCGACGCTCAGGCCCTCCTTCTCCTCGAGCTCCTTCGCGGCGGAGAGCGCCCGCTGCACCACGGCGCCGTACGTGACGACCGTGGCGTGCGTACCGGGCCGCGCGACCTTCGCCTTGCCGAACGGGATGAGGAAGTTCGGGCCCGGGTTCGGGGCCTTGTTGTAGGTCTGGCGATACAGGTGCTTGTGCTCGAGGAACAAGACCGGGTCGTCGGAGCGAATGGCCGTGCGGAGCAGGCCGTTCGCGTCGAGCGCCGTCGACGGGCAAACGACGCGCAAGCCGGGTAGCGCGGTGAACAGCACCGCCCCCGTCTGCGAGTGGTAGATCGAGCCGCCCTTCAGGTATCCGCCGTAGGGGACGCGGAGCACGATCGGACAGCTGAAGGCGTTGTTCGAGCGCCACCGCAGCGTCACGAGCTCGTTTCGCATCTGGTGGTAGGCGGGCCAGATGTAATCGAAGAACTGGATCTCGATCACGGGCTTGAGGCCGCGCGTGGCGAGCCCGATGGCGCGCCCCACGATCGCGGCTTCGGCGAGCGGCGTGTTGTACACCCGGTCGCTGCCGAATTCGCGCTGGAGTCCGGCGGTGACCTTGAACACACCGCCCTTGCCCTTGACCTCGGGCAGATGCTCCTCGCGCGAGAGGTCGGCCACGTCCTCCCCGAAGACGAGGATGCGCGGGTCGCGCGCCATCTCGTCCCGCAGGCACGCGTTCAGGAGATCGACCATCGTGGTCGGGTCGTCGGCGAAATGGGGGTCGTCCTCGGTGTCGAACTGCTCCGAGGTGGGGTCCACGTCCGGCGAGTATACGTACAGCAGGGCCGTTTCGGGTCCGGGCGGCGGTGACGCGAGCGCCATGTCCGTCGCGACCGCTACCTCCTCGTCCACCTGCCGAGCGATCGCGTCGAGCTCGCTTTGGGTCGCGGTGCCCTCGGCGCGGAGGCGCTCGGGGAATGTGACGAGACAATCCCGCGCCGCTTCGGCCAAGCGTTCCCGGGACGGCTTGTAGGCCGCTTCGTCGTCGGACAGGGAGTGGGAGTAGGGCCGGATCACGTGCGCGTGCACGAGCGCCGGGCCCCTGCGCGCCCGGCAGTGCGCCGCCGCGCGTCCCATGGCGCCGTAGGACGCGACCGGGTCGCAGCCGTCCACTTCCTCGACGTAGAGGTTCGGGAAGGAGGCGACGAGCTTCGAGATGGACCCGCCCGCCGTCTGGACCTCGACCGGGACGGAGATCGCGTACCCGTTGTCCTCGATGAGAAAGAGCACGGGCGCTTTGAGACCGCAGGCCGTGTTCAGCGCCTCCCAGAACTCCCCCTCGCTCGTCGCCCCCTCGCCGGCCGAGCAGTAGACGATCTCGTCCGACTCCTCGCGCTCGAGCCCGGGGATCCGCGCGTAGCGGAGCGTGGCCTCGGCCGCTCCGACCGCCTCGACGAACTGGGTGCCCGTGGGACTCGACTGACTCACGAGGTTCAGCGCCTTGTGGCCCCAGTGCGACGGCATCTGGCGGCCGCCCGAGCTCGGATCGTCGGCCGCGGCGACCGCGGCCAAGAGCATCTCCGCCGGCGTAAGCCCGAGCCCGAGCGCGAGCGCCCGGTCGCGGTAATACGCGTAGAACCAGTCGTGGCCGGGCCGCAGCACGCGGGCCGCGGCGACAAGCACACCCTCGTGGCCCGCTCCCGATATCTGAAAGAAGATCCGATTCTGGCGCTTGAGCTGGATCTCCCGGTCGTCCAGGCGCCGCGACAGGAGTATGAGCCGGTACATCTCGAGGAGATCCGGCTTCGTGAGCGGCTGGATCTTGTGCTGCGGGCGCGTGCGGGTCGTCATGCGGCGGCTAAAGATACTCCTGCCACACGGCCCAAGGGGACCCGAGCCAGCCGGTGGCGAGCATTCCTACTCGCGTCGATATTCTCAACCACACGTACTGAACAGACGCACGCGGAGGGTACTCCTGTGGACGAGGCGGCGCGCAAGGCCATCCTGCAACAATTTCCCTACGGACTCTACGCGGTGACCGTTGCCCACGGCGGGGAGGAGCACGGCATGACCGCCAACTGGGTCACGCAGGCCTCCTTCGACCCGCCGATGCTCGCCGTGGCGATCGAAAACAGGTCGAAAACAATCGGCATGATCCGGGATGCCCGCCGCTTCGCCGTGAACCTGCTGCAGCACACGCAACGCGATCTGGCGGCGAAGCTCGGCCGGACCTCCGACCAGGCGCCGCAGAAGCTGAAGGGCTTGAAGACCAAGCCCGTCGGCTCAACGCCCGTGCTCGCGGACGCGCTCGGATGGCTGGTCTGCCGGCTCGTGGCGACCCTGCCCGCGGGCGACCACACGCTGGTCCTCGGTGAGGTGGTCGAGGCCGGCCTCGAGCACCAGGACGCGCATGCGCTGACGCTCGAGGCCACGGGGTTCAGCTACGGCGGCTAGCAGCCCGTGATCCGGCGGATCGTCTCGAGTGCCCCGAGGGGGTCTGGGGTCTCGGGCTTCTCGCGACGCCCCTCGGGCACCAACGCGTCGCGGATATCGAGCAGCACTTCGAGCAGGAGCTGCTCGCGCTGGTAGGCGGCGTCGAGATCCGCCATGCGGGCGTTGTCGCCCGCCACTCTGGCTCGCTCGTAGGCGTCCCGGTACACGGTGTCGAGGTTGTCGAGGACACGCTGGCGAGGCCGAGGCGACATGGGCGCAAACCTATCGACGGCGCGACCCGGCGGCGAGGGAGCTATCTTCACAACCAATGAGTCTCGCCGGCACCTCGATCCTGTTCTTCGCGGGCCCTCTGTATGAAGACCTCGAGCTCTGGTATCCCAAGATCCGGCTCGAGGAGGAAGGGGCGACGACCGTCGTGGCGGGACTCGGCGAAAAGACCTACGCGGGTAAACGGGGCTACCCCGTGACGGTGGACGCGAACGTCGACGACGTCCGAGCGAGGGACTTCGCGGGCCTCGTGATTCCCGGCGGGTTCGCGCCCGATCAGCTACGGCGCTCCGAGACGGTGCTCAGGCTCACCCGCGAGATCTTTCAAGCCGGCAAACCGGTCGCCTTCATCTGCCATGCGGGGTGGGTGCCCATCTCGGCGAAGATCCTCAAGGGAAAGCGCGCCACGAGCGTGCGGGCGATCCGCGACGACATGGAGAACGCGGGCGTTCTCTGGGAGGATCGCGCGGTCGTGGTGGACGGGAACCTCATCTCCTCGCGCACCCCGGCCGATCTCCCAGCCTTCTCGAAAGCCCTACTCGCCGCGCTCCACCAGCGGCCGCAAGACTAGCCCGCTCGGCACCTTCGGGACGAAATAGGTCGACTTGGGGGGCATCACATCGCCCGAGTCCGCCACGGCGAGCACTTGGCTTACGGGCGTCGGATTGAGCAGCACCGCGGCCGACGCCCCGCCGCGTCGCACGGCATCGAACGCGGCCCGCGGGTCCGGCGTGTAGCGAAGCCCTACGCCGGCCGCGGCTTCGAGCGGCCGCACGACGAGCGCGTCGACCCGGGCGACGTCGAGCGCGCGGACAGCGGGGGTTCGGCCGAGATCGATGCGGTCGAGTGGGGCGTCCGCCTTCAGCACCAGACTCACGTCGAACGCCTCCGGGAATGCCACGACACACGCCGTCCGCGTCCGGCCGAGTTCGGCGAGCCGCTCGACCCGGTCCGCGCATGGGGCCACGCGTCCGACGTCGAACCACTCTCGCCATCTCGCGAGGAGCGGCGCCGAATCGAGCCGCGGCCCCTCGACCACGCGGTGCGTCGGCAGAATCGCGAGCCCCGAATCGTGCACCGATACGACAAAGGACAGCACGCGCGCGTCGCCTGGATGGTCGGCCGCGTAGCGAGCGGCCGTTTCGAAGCGATGGTGCCCGTCCGCGATGTAGAGCTGCGCCCGCCCGGCAAGCGCCGCGAGCTCGTCAGCCTGCGGGCCCGAAACGACCCAGAGCTGCATGTCCACACCCTCGAGCTCGGCCTGCGCGGTGGGCGCACCCCGCGCGGCGCGCGCCACGGCCCGAGCGAACGCGCGGTCTTGGTCCGGGGCGAGGAGAAAGATCGACTCGAGGTTCGTCTGGGTCGCCTGGAGCAGCGCCAACCGGTCGGCTTTCGGCACGGAGTGCGTCTGTTCGTGCGGGCGCACTCTACCCGTCCCAAGCTCCGCGGAGACCGCGGCGAACATGCCGAGCCGCGTGTGCTGCTCGCCCGTTGGAAGGGCAAACCGCTGGGAGAGCACGTAGACCGCGGGACGCGGATCTGGGGCAAAGATCCCCTCGGCACGCCAGCGCGCGAGCAGGGTGGCGGCGTGCGCATAGCGGTCCTCGCCAGCCGATTCCGGCAGGATGAGGTGGACGATGTTGTGGGGATCGCGCGCCGCGTATCGTGCCCGGTCGTCTCGGGTCAGGACATCGTAGGGCGGTGCGATGAGCGCGCTGAGCGCCGCCTTTCGGTAGCGCTCCCCGACAAACGGTGCGACGAGGGGTGGGGCCACGCTCACCTCGAGAGAAAAGGCCTTATTTCTCACGCACTGACCGCTGAACTGGACGGGCAATATAAGGCGGAGCCCCGATTCCTCTTCCGATCCCACCGTTCAACGGCTCGACTCGAGACCGGTTATTGCTTCTTCTTGGTCCAGCGGTCGGCATCGCGCGTCGCGACCTTCGTGAGGGTCGCTTGAAAGGCAGCGTCCAGGTCGATTGCCTGGGAGTTCGCAAGACAGATCACGACGAACAGGATGTCCCCGAGCTCAAGCGCGAGGGATCCCTCGGGCTCCTCTTTCTTCTTCGACTTCTCGCCGAACTGGTGGTTGATCTCCCGCGCCAGCTCTCCGACCTCTTCGGTGAGCCGCGCGAGATTCGTGAGAGGAGTGAAGTAGCCTTCCTGGTACTGGTCGATCCAACGGTCGACCGCCTGCTGCAGCTCGCGCAGCGCCATGTGTGCGCTCCCAAAGCGTCATGATTGTGAACCGCTGCCCCGGGCGAGAGGCCCGCGAGCGAGAAGAGCGGAGTGTAACTGTTGCACTTGCCTCTGTGGCAACCTGTTGTCGCTGAACGCTTTACGGCACCGGTCGACGTGCACTGCCTCATTCTCGCCCTTCGATGCCGCAACCGCGCCCTATGAAGCCCGGCGCTCCCCCACGATGGTTGACCGCCGCGCCAGTCACGCCCATGAATGGCAGGGGATGGACGGCCACGGAAGACCTCCGATCGCATGGAAAGGAATGGCGATGTCTCCGCTCGCACGTGAGCCCGATGTCGAGGCAAGCCGCCACAAGTGTCTCATTTACGAGGGTCATCCGTCGGAGCAACTCCCCGTCATCGTTCCACTGCTCATCGAGGGCCTTCGGGAGGGCCGGCGATGCTTGTATCTCGGCGATCCCGGCATGCTCGATATGGTGGCGAGCGCCCTTTCGGCGAAAGGGGTCGATGTCAAAGCCGAGACCGAACGCGGCGCGCTCATCCTTTCCTCCGATCGGAGTCATCTCAACGACGGCTTCGACCCCGAGGCGATGGTCGCGATGCTGACCACCTTGATTGACGACGCCGTGCGAGACGGGTATCAGGGTCTCTGCGCGACGGGCGACATGCGCTGGGAGCTCGGTCCGGACAAGAACTTCGACCGACTCCTAGAGTACGAGGCGTTGCTCGAGCGGGTGTTCCGTGACAAGCCCCTCTCGGGAGTCTGCCAGTACCACGCCGAGACGGTTCCCGGACGAGCTATTCAGGATGCCCTGCTCGCCCATCGGAGTCTCTACGTCGGCCACGTCCTCCATCGCGACAACGTGTTCTACGTGCCGCCTGAGGTCTTGCTCGCGAGCCCCGAGACCCGTGACAAGCAAGGCGAATGGATGTGCCAGCAGATCACGCGGATCCTGAAAGCGGAGCGCCGGCGAGACGACGCGCTCGCCGCCCTGCGGGAAAGCGAAGCCGAGCAGCGTCGCTTGGCCGTGGCGCTCGCGGCCGCCAATATCGACCTCGAACGCCGCGTGCAGGAGCGCACGACCGAACTGCAGGCCGTGAATCAGGAGCTCGAGGCGTTCTCCTACTCGGTCTCCCACGACTTACGGGCCCCGCTCCGCCACATCGACGGATTCAGCCGCATCCTAGCCGAGGACTTTGGCCCGCTCGTGGGCGTGGAGGGACGTCGCCTCGTGGAGCGCATTCAGTCGGGCGTCAGTCACATGAACGAGCTCATCCTCGGCATGCTGACCCTCGCCCGCGTGACGAGGACGGAAGCGCGGCGCGAGACCGTCGACTTGAGCGCGCTCGCCGAGGCCAGCGCCGCGGGGTTGCGGAAGAACGACCCGGCGCGGACGGTGGAGGTCGTCATCCACAAGGATCTCCGTGTCACGGGAGACCCCGCGCTGCTGCGGGCGGCCATCGAGAACCTGCTCGGGAACGCGTGGAAGTTCACGAGCAGGCGTCCTGATGCCCGTATCGAGGTCGGGCGACGCTCGGATGAGCGCGACACGGTCTTCTTCGTGGCGGACAATGGCGCGGGCTTTGACCCGGCGCAGGCGGACCGTCTGTTTGGGGTCTTCCAGCGACTGCACACGACGGACGAGTACCCGGGCACGGGCGTCGGGCTTGCGACCGTGAAGCGGATCGTCGTGCGGCACGGGGGCAGGATTTGGGCCACCGGGCGCCCCGACGAGGGCGCCACGTTCTCGTTCACCCTTCCCGCTTCCTGACCGTCGCATCGCATCAGTGCGGGCGGCCCCGACCGCTCGACCACGCGGGAACGTTGACCTCCTCGAACAGCCGCTGATAGGACGCCAGCCGGTCGGCGTCGAAGGCGCCTGCGCCTGCGGCCTCGCGCACGGCGCAGTCGGGCTCGAGCATGTGCCGGCAGTTGTCGAACCGGCACCGATCGAGAAACGGACGGAACTCAGGGAAGCACGCCGCGAGCGCGTTCGGGTCGAGCGCCCACGTCCCCACTTCCCGCAGCCCCGGCGTATCCGCTACAAACCCGCCCCGCGCGTCGAGCGGGACCAGCACCGCCGCGCGCGTCGTATGGCGCCCCGCTCCAAAGCGCTCACTGACGCCGCCCGTCCGAAGCCCGAGACCGGGATAGAGCGCGTTGAGGAGGCTCGACTTGCCGACGCCCGACGGGCCCGCGAGGACGGAGGCCCGACCTTCGAGTATCGCGCCCAGCCCGCCGAGCGCCCCCGTGCGCACGGACGTCGCCACGATCCGGTAGCGTGCAGGTCCGAACCGGGCGCCTAAGCGCTCGACCGCGCCTCGGTCCAGATCGACCTTGTTCACGACGATGACGGCAGGTAGGTCGTTCGCGGCGGCGATCACCAGGAACCGGTCGAGCATGCGGAGATTCGGATCGGGTTCACGCGCCGCCGTGACGACCACCACCTGGTCGACGTTCGCGACGATCGGCTGCGCGCGGTGTGAATCGCGCTCTCCCGCAGCGCGGCGGGCGAGCACCGACTTGCGCGGCCGCATCCCCGTGATCGTGGCGGGACCGTCCGCACCCTGTTCGAAGTCGACCACGTCGCCCGCCACCACGTGGTCGGTCTCCCCCTGTTTCAGGCGGCCCCGCAGCACCGCGCGGACCTCCCCGCCCTCGGTCTGGACGCGCAGCGTCGCTCCTTGGCGCTCGAGGACGACCCCGATCATGCGCGGTGATCCACACTGCGACGCGACAAGGCTTCCCGGAGGACGTTGCCCGCGACGAACCACAGGTTGGCGGGACGCTCCGCGAGCCGCCGCACGAGATAGCGGTACCACGCGCCCCCGAAGGGCACGTACACCCTGACGCGATATCCGTCGCGCCGGAGCGCGCGCTGGAGGTCGCGCCGCACGCCATAGAGCATCTGGAACTCGAACCGCTCAGGGGGGAGGCCCTCGCGTCGAGCGAACGCCTTGGCGTGCTCGATGAGGGCCTCGTCGTGCGTGGCGATCGCGGGCTCCCTGCCCTCCTTGAGCAGGCGCTCCATACAGCGGACATAGTTCGCGTCGACGTCGCTCTTTCGCGGAAACGCGACCGTCGCGGGCTCCTGATAGGCCCCCTTGCACAGCCGGATGCGCGCGCCCACTCGGAGAAGGTCCGTCAAGTCGTGTTCAGTCCGCCGGAGATAGGATTGGAGCACGACGCCGACCGCGGTCCCGAACTCAGGCCGGAAACGATCGCGAAAAAGAGCGAGGGTGCGTTCCGTGTACGCCGACCCTTCCATGTCGATACGGACGAAGGAGCCCAACGCTCGCGCGCGTTCGATTACCGCCTCGACGTTCGAGACGCACCGCTCTTCCGAAACATCGAGACCGAGCTGGGTGAGCTTGAGCGAAACATGACTCGCGGCATGGGCCCGCGCGATGGCGTCGAGCGTCTCGAGATACGCGTCCCGCGCGGCGCGCGCCTCAGCCGCACTCGTGACCGATTCCCCGAGCACGTCGAGTGTGGCCGCGACGCCCGCCGCGTTGAGCTCCTGCACAGCGCGCACCGCGCTCGACACGTCGTCACCCGCCACGAACCGCGCCGCGAGGCGCCGACCGAGTCCACTCGAACGCACCAGGCGGACGACTGCTGGCCGCTCTGATACCCACAAGAGGCCTGCTCGCGCGAGCATCCGGGCAAGCGGCTTAGTTGTAGAACTTCGTCCCGCTCCGCGCCTGCTCGACGAGCACGTCGCAGGGGGCAAAGCGGGGTCCGTGGCGCTCGGTCAGCCGCTCGAGCTCGCTCACCAGACGGGCGGCGCCGAGGTCGTCGGCGTGCCGCAGCGGACCGCCACGAAACGCCGGGAACCCGAATCCGTACAGGGCGGCGATGTCGCCGTCGCGCGGCTGCCGTACGATCCCCTCCCCGAAGGCGCGGGCCGCCTCGTTCAAGATCACGAGCACGAGCCGCTGGAGAACCGTGGCGGCATGCGCGCCACCGTTGGGCTGGACACCGAGAAGCTCGCCCACGGTCGGATCGGCCCCGCGCTTCTTGCCGCCAGCATACCGATAAAACCCGCGCTGGTTCTTGCGGCCAAAACGCCCGTCGTTGACGAGCCGGGGCACCGCGGGCGAGGGCGCCAGGCGCTCGCCAAATGCCGCGTACAGCACGCCGCACGCTTTTTCGGCCACGTCGAGACCGACTTCGTCGAGCAGGGTGATCGGGCCGACGGGAAATCCCCAGGCGACCATCAAGTGGTCGATCTCCTCGATCGCGGCGCCTTCGAGCACGAGGTACCCCGCTTCGTTCATGTATGGCGCCAGTATCCGGTTCACCCAAAAGCCCGGCCGATCGCGCACCACGACCACTGTCTTGCCCATCCGGCGTCCGAACGCGACCGCCGTGCTCACGACCTCCGGGGCCGTCGTCTCCGAAGGGATCACCTCGAGCAGCGGCATGCGCGCGACGGGCGAAAAGAAATGCATCCCGACGATGCGGTCGGGCCGGCCCGCGCGGCTCGCGATCGACGCGATCGGGATGCTCGACGTATTGGTCGCGACCACCGCGCTTGGGGACGTGACGGCCTCGATCTCTCCGACAACCTGCTGCTTGAGCCCGAGATCCTCGAACACCGCTTCGATCACGAGGTCTGCGCGGCCGAACCCGGTGTAGTGGTCGCTCCCGGACAGCGAGGCGACGAGTCGCGCGTGCTCGTAGCGCGTGATCCGTCGTCTCGCGAGGCGCTCGTTCACCACGGCGCGCGCGGCCGCGAGACCGCGCGCGACCCTCGGCAAATCGGCGTCCTTCAGGCGGACGTCGACCTGCGCCTGCACGACCGCCGTACCCGCGATCCCCGCGCCCATGAACCCGGCACCCACGACCCCCAACCGGCGCACCTCGAGGGGCGCGGGAGCAGTGGGGATGCCGTAATCCTTTTTCAAGGCCGTCGTGGCAAAGAAGATCTGGACCAGTTTCCGGGACACGTCCCCCACGGCGAGCTGACCGAAGAGCTCGGCTTCGCGCTTCAATCCGCTCGCGACACCGTGTCGCTGGCCGTATTCCACGGCCTCGAGCGCGGCGAGGGGCGCGGGATAGTTGCCGTGGGTGGTGGCCCGCACGCGGCGCCGCGCGAGCTCGAAGACGACGCGGCAGCCGAGGGGTGTCCGGTCGAGCAGAAGCCCTAGCACGCCGCCCGGCCGCCTGCGCTCGGGACGCCAGCCGCCGGCCAAGCGGCCGGCCGCGGCGAGTACGACGTCGCGCAGGATGGGAACGGGGACGAGCTCATCCGCGATCCCCAGGCGCCAGGCTTTCGCGGCGCGCTCCGAGCGGCCGGCGAGGATGATGTCGAGCGCCGCCCGGACGCCGATCAGCCGGGGGAGCCGCTGGCATCCCCCGACAGCTGGCAGCAGCCCGAGCTGCACTTCCGGAAGTCCGAGCTGGGTCTTCGGATGGTCGGTCACTACCCGGTAGTGGCAGGCCAGAGCGAACTCGAGCCCGCCGCCGAGGCAGGCACCGTGTATCCCGACCACCACGGGCTTCGGGAACCGCGCGATCCGCTCGAGCAGCTGCTGAGCGCTCGTTACCAGCTGCTCCGCCTCGGGCGCGCTCGTCAACGCGACGAACTCCTCGATGTTGGCACCGGCGATGAACCCGTCGCGCTTGCCCGAAAGAAACGCGACCGCGCGGACGCTCCTGTCCTGGGCGAGCCGCTCGAAGCACGCGGCGCACTCGTCGCGAACGGCCCGGCTGATCGTGTTGACCGACGCGCCCGGGACATCAAGCGTCACCACCGCGACGCCGTCGGTGATCTCGAGTGCGAGGGCCGTCACGCGCGCTCCAGGACCATCGCGAACCCCATGCCACCCTGCGCGCAGATCGAAACGAGCCCGAGCGCGACCCCGCGGCGCTGCATTTCGTGGGCGAGCGTGGTCACGAGGCGTCCGCCCGTCGCCCCGAAGGGGTGGCCGATGGCGATCGAGCCGCCCATCACGTTGATGAGGTCCTCGTTGAGCGTCCACCCATGGCCGGCGAAGCCCTGCAGGTTCGAGAGGACTTGCGCCGCGAACGCTTCGTGGATCTCGATCAGGCCGAGATCGCTCCAGGCGACCCGCGCGCGCTCGAGCGCCTTCGGGACGGCCCAGACGGGAGCCTGCAGCAGCTGCCATCCAGGGTCCACGGCGGCGACGGCGTACGACCGGATGAACGCCAGGGGCTCGTACCCGAGGGTCCGCGCCGTGTCCTCCCCCATGAGGAGGACCGCCGAGGCGCCGTCGGTGAGCGGGGAACTGTTCGCCGCGGTGATGCTGCCGTAGCGGCGGTCGAAGACGGGCGGCAGCCGTTTCATCTGCTCGAGCGAGGTATCGCGGCGGATGCCGTTGTCGGCGGTGACGACCGGGGCGTCGGGGCGCTCGGGGAACCACGGAACGATCTCGGCCACCAGGCGCCCGTCGTCCGTTCCACGGGCGGCGAGCGTGTGGCTCCGCAACGCCCACTCGTCCTGCGCGATCCGGGAGATCCGGTTCTCCTTGGCCATCTTCTCGGCCGACTGACCCATCGTCTCCCCGGTCGACGGTTCGGCGATGGCGGGCGAGACCGGAACGAGGTCCCGCGGCCGCAGGCGGGTGAACGGCAGGGTGCGCTGCTTCAAGCTCTTGGCTTTGCTCGCGCTGACGAGCGCGTCCGCGAGGGGGCGCGAGGCGAGGACCGGGATGTCGGAGAGCGATTCGACGCCGCCCGCAATGGCCACATTCGTGTGTCCCAGCGTGATCTGATCGGCCGCGGCAGCGATGGCCTGGGCGCCTGAGGCGCAGGCCCGGCTGAGCGAGTACGCGGGGATGTCTCGTGGAAACTGCGGCAGGAGGCTCACTTCGCGCGCGACGTTCGCGACGAGCGGCGAGGGGATCACCTGCCCGAAGACCACTTCGTCCACGGCGCGGCCGTCCAGGTTCGTGCGCTCGAGGAGCTCGCGCGCCACGTGTCGCGCGAGATCGACGGCTCGCGCGCTTCGGAGCAGCGTTCCCGCGCGGCAGAACGGCGTCCGACACCCGGCGATGACCGCCACCCGCCGCCCCTGTGCGCCCGGCATTACATTCTCCTTCCGCGCCCCGCACCAGCACCCAACCACCCGCCGGGGACCTGGAGCACCGTCCGAAAACCTATCACCGGGCGCGGTGCCGAGCCAAGCGGAGCCCAATGTCCGACGCTGCCACCGCTTCGTCCATGCGCACTCGTGCGAGCGCGCTCGCCTCCATGGCGGCGGACCCGGTCGATCTGCTCATCGTCGGCGGGGGCATCGTCGGCGCAGCGACGGCGCGCGAAGCCGCGCTCCGCGGCATCCGAACGGCGGTGGTCGACCAGGGCGATTTCGCCGGCGCGACGTCGTCTGGGTCCTCGCGACTGATTCACGGCGGGCTCCGCTATCTCGAGCACGGCGACTGGCGCCTCGTCCTCGAGGCGAGCCGCGAGCGGGCGGTCCTGCTCCGCATTGCCCCTCATCTCGTGCACCCGCTCGCGTTTGTGTTCCCGATCTACCGCGGGAGCCGGGTCCCGGCCTGGCAGCTGCGGGCCGGTCTCTGGGTCTATGACGCGCTGGCGTCCTTCCGCAACACGCGCATGCACCGCTGGCTCGGACCGAAGGCGGTGAGCCGCGTCGAGCCCCGCCTGCGCACCAAGGGCCTTGCCGGTGCGGGCTTCTACTACGACGCGCAGACGGACGACGCCCGCCTGGCGCTTGGTACGCTGCGCAGCGCAGCAGCGGCCGGCGCCCTCGTGGCGAACTATGCCTCGGTCACGAACCTGCTCAAGTCGGACGGCATGCTGCGCGGGGCGACGGTCGAGGACGTGCTCACCGGCACCACGTGGTCTGTCCACGCCCGCGTTGTCGTCAACGCCACGGGGCCCTGGGTCGATCGGCTGCGGCAGCAGGACGACCCTTCGGTCACGCCGCTGCTCCGCGCGACGAAGGGCGTGCACGTGGCCGTGCCCCGCGCGCGGCTCGGCCATGAGAATGCGATCACGTTCATCTCGCCCATTGACGGCCGCGTGATGTTCGTGCTGCCGTGGGGCGACATGAGCTACATCGGCACCACCGACACGGACGACCCGGTGCCGCCCGAAGGGGTGCGCGCGTCGGGCGACGACGTCGTGTATCTCCTCCGGTCCGCCAACGCCGTGTTTCCCGACGCCCGCCTCGCGCCGCGGGACGTGTTTGCGACTTGGGCCGGCCTCCGGCCACTGCTCTCGCCTGACCGCGCCGTCACCCCGGCGGCAGTGTCGCGGGAGCACCGGATCGTCACGGCCCCGTCCGGCCTGATCACCGTCGCGGGCGGCAAGCTCACGACCCACCGTGTCATGGGGCGTGACGTCGTGGACCAGGTTTCGAGCGTCCTCCATGCCCAGGACGGCCGGCCCGAGACGCGCCCCGCGCCGACCGAACGGCTCCCGCTGCCGGGCGGCGAGGCGGCGGACCTTGAGGTGCTGGTACAGGCGACGATCGCCCGCGAGATCCCCGAGCCCGTGGCCCGGCACCTGGTCGGCCGCTACGGCGCGGAAGCCGCCGCGGTCGCGAACCTGGTCGAGCGGGACCGGAAGCTCGGCGACCTGATCCTCCCCAACCGCCCCGACATCTGGGCCGAAATCGTGCACGCCGTGGAACGGGAGCTCGCCGTGCGCTTGAGCGACGTGCTGATCCGCCGGCTGCACCTCTTCTACGAGGACCTGGGCCGCGGGCTCGCGGCCGCGCCCGCGGTCGCGGCGCTGATGGGGGAGCTGCTGGGCTGGGACAAGGCGCGGCGGGAGACCGAACTCGCCCTCTACAGCGCCGCCGTCGAGCGCACGCGCGCGTTTCTCACCGAGGTGCCCCGCCTCTCCCGCGCGGGTTAGCTACGGCCAGCCGCGCAGACTCCGCACGTAGTCGTGCAAGACGAGGAACTTCTCGAACACGGGCACCCCTTTCCGCTTGCGCCCGAATTCGGCGAAGAGCTCCCGGAGGCGGCCGCGCCGGGCCACGTAGAGCCGGAAGGTTTCCGCGAAATCCTCAAGCGGGTGGGTCGCGGCGTAGGCCGTGACGTAGTCCGGCAGCGTCGTCGTGACCCCGCGGCGCTCGAAATCGACCCAGGTCGAATCCGACACCCGGTAGGCGATCCGCACCTCGCCGAAGGCGCGCCGGAAGCGGCCCGTGCGGGACCACGCCCAGTGGTGAAAGAGGAACGAGTGGCCCAGTTCGTGGAGCAACAGGCCGGTGAGCAGGTTCCACGAGATCTCGGCCCGCCAGCGCTTCGTGACATACCGGCGCTCGATTTCGAGGATCTTCGGCGCCCGGTGCGCGACGCCCGAGACTCCGGGCCGCAACAGCACCCGATAGTCCCAGCGCGTGATCCGGCTCAGGGCGAGAAGGCGCCGCGCGCGCCGTAGCGCACGGGGGATCAGGTCGCGCCCGGTGGCGTCTTCGCCGCACCACGGACAGACGTCCATCCAATCGTCCACGCCGCGATCGCAGTGCGGGCAGATGTTGTCGAACCCTCGGTCCGGCCACCGTTCCGCGCGACCGCACCAGGGGCAAAACGCCATCGGGTACATGACCCCGCCGCCGCAACCCGAGCGACACCGCCGGTCGAAGCGAAATCCAGTCGGCGCCTTGAGCGGGGTCGGACTCGAGTCCTTGTCGGCGATCGAGCGCCCGCACCACGGGCAGAACGAAAACCGGTCCGAGACGATCCAGCCGCAGTAGAAGCACTCGGCGCCGGTCTCCCGCGCCTCGTCCCGCCACACGAGGCCCCGGCCACAGTCCGAGCAGTACCGCCAGAACCGCGCGACCTCCGCCTCGCAGCGGGGGCAGCGCAACTCGGGCCGGGGAACCTCCCTACGATGCGCCACGGCTCCGCTCGAGTGCGGCATCGACGATCCGCTGCACGAACCGCGGGTAGCTCATCCCGGCCTTCTCGCCCGCCTCCGCCATCTCGTGTCCCCGGGCGATGAAGGGATTGGGGTTCACCTCGAGCACGTAGACCTCGTCGTCGTGCGCGAGCCGTACGTCGACCCGGCCGTAGTCCTGGAGCAGGAGGGCCCGGAACGCGGTCGTGCAGGCAGTCGTGATGCGCGCCGCCACGTCCGCGGCCACGCTCTTCGCGAAGACGTTCCGGATGCCTTTCCGGCGGCGGTACTCCTCGTCCCACTTCGCCTTGTAGGTCGCGATGCGATGGTCGCCCGTCTCCTGGTCCCCGAATGTGAGCTCGATCAGGGGCAGGACCTCGAGCTTCGCGTTGCCGAGGAGCCCCACGTACAGCTCCCGGCCCTCGACGAGCTCCTCGACGATGGCCGGCTGGCGGAACTTCTCGTGAATGAACGCCACCCGTTCCTGCAGGCTCTGGTCGTCGTCGACCACCGAGGCCTGGGCGATCCCGACCGACGCGTCTTCGAGGAGCGGCTTCACGATGAGTGGGAACCGGAGCTCCGAGGGTCGGACCGCGGGTTCGCCCGGCCCGAACTCCGCGAACGCGGGGACCCGGATGTCGTGATAGGCGAGAATCTTCTTCGCGAGCGACTTGTTGCGGGCGAGGAGGAGGCCAGTGGGCGACGAGCCGGTGTAGCGGTAGCCGTGCATCTCGAGCACCGCCGCGACAGCGTACTCGTGCCGCGCCGCCCCGGCGAACGCTTCGCAGCCGTTGAAGACGAGTTTGGGCTGAAACGCGGCGAGCCGATCGAGCATCGGCGCCAGCCGGTCCTGCACGCCGATCAGACATACCTCGTGGCCGTTTTCGACGAGCGCCCGAGCTACGTCGTACTCCACCTCATCGACGCCGGCCGCGACCGCTTTCTGGTAGTCGGCGTCCTCCCACTCCGGGTGGAGCGCGTCGAAGACGACGGCGACCTTCACGGGCGCCGCTCAGGCGGGCCCGCCGGCGGCGCGGGCCCGCTCGTCGCGGGCGGCCCGGGCGGCATGGTACTCGTCGACGAGGGTGCGGAACATGGACTCCCGCTCGTGGTACAGCCGCTTGAGCGGCCGTGGCGCTCGCCGGGCGAGCGCATAGCTCGCGAGCAGCGGCAGACCGACCGTGGAATCGAGGTAGCACACGACCGTCCCCGGGAGCTGGTCGGGGTCGACCTTCCCCCAGCTCACCGCCTCGGCCGGCGTCGCGCCGGAGAGCCCGCCCGTGTCCGGCCGCGCGTCCGTGATCTGCAGGTAGTAGTCGTGCCCGCTTTCGGCGATCCCGAGCACCTCCTGCAGCTGCGGCTCGGTCTGCAGCACGAAATTCTTCGGGCTCCCACCACCTACGAGCAGCACGCCGCTCTTGCCGCCGTTCGCCTTGGCGCGGAACACGATGGCCGACGTTTCGTTCACGTCCGCGCTCACGTCGAAGCGCAGCTTGCTCCCCGCGAGGGCCTGCTCCGCCACGTTCATGCCGATCGAGGAGTCGCCGGGCGAGGAGGTGTAGATCGGCACGCCGGCCGCGTGCGCCGCGGCGAGTACCGACCGGCGCGTGAGACCGAGCGCCTTCTCGCGCTCAAGGACATAGCCCCCGAGGAGATAGTGATATTCGGCGGTGCTCATGGACCGCTGGAACTCGGGGCGGGCCGAGACTTGCCGGATGTAGGCGTCGGTCGAGAGCAGCACTTCATAGTTGAAGAAAATGTCGTAGATGCGGACGACCCCGTGCTCACGCAGCGTGACGTCGTCGGCAAACGGGGTCCCGCGGTGCATCGCGAGCCCGAGGCCGAAATGGGCGTCGTGGTAGAGGTTGGCACCGGTCGACACCACCCAGTCCACGAACCCCGCCTCGAGGAGCGGGATGATGGTCGACATCCCGAGCCCGGCCGGCGTCATCGCGCCCGTCAAACTCATGCCCACCGTGGACTCGGGCGCGAGCATGCGCTCCGTGAAGAGCCGACAGGCCTCGCCCAGCCGGCCGGCGTTGTAGGCGAGGAACGCGTTGTCGATGAGCTCGGGGATCGTCTCCCGACCGGTGAGCGGCCGGGGGTCAATCCGCGCGCCGCGCAGAAATTCCTTCGAGGCCATTCCTAGCGATCCCCTCGTTCGGTCGCCGCGGACTCGCGACCGCGCTGGTCCCGTGCCGTCCGGATCGTGGCCACCGCCTCGCGCGGCGAGTCCGTGACCCGGAACAAGTCGAGATCCGCCGTCGCGATCTTGCCTTCCCCTGCGACGCGGTCGCGGAGCCAGGCGACCAGGCCGCCCCAGTATTCCGAGCCGAACAGCACGAGGGGGAAGTGATGGACCTTCCCCGTCTGAATCAGCGTGAGCGCCTCGAACAGCTCGTCCAGCGTGCCGTAGCCGCCCGGAAACGCGACGAAGGCGAGCGCGTACTTCACGAACATCGTCTTACGCACGAAGAAGTAGCGGAAGTTGATGACCCGCTCGACGTACGCGTTCACGGCCTGTTCGAACGGCAGCTCGATATTGCAGCCGATCGAGAGGCCATTGCCCTCCTGGCACCCACGGTTCGCGGCCTCCATAATGCCGGGGCCGCCACCGGTGATGATGGGAAACCCCTCAAGCGCGAGCAGACGCGCGGTCTCAAGCGCCTTTTCGTAGTAGGGATCGCCGGGCGCGGAGCGGGCGGAGCCGAAGATGGTCACGGCCTGCGAGACGTCGGCCAGGGTGTCGAACCCTTCGACGAACTCGCCCATGATCCGCAACACCCGCCAGGAATCCGTGTGGGTGAACGCACGGCGCTCGCGGGCGGGCTGGGAGAGGAGCCGCTCGTCTTCCGTGACGATGGTCTTCTGCGCGCCGCTCGCTCGGTTCATAGCGCCCCCGGGATAGTGGCCGGGAATATACAGGAAGCCCGAACGAGCGGACACGGCGGATGCATATACATTTCGCGCGATGGGTTCGGCATCCTGGCCCGCGTTCTATTTCCGGCTCGGGCTGCGCGCGCTCGCGAGCCCGCGCGTCGCGATCGACCTCGCGCGCCTCGCTTGGAGTTTCCGAGCGCGCGGCTGGCATCGCCACTTCCCCTTCCTGCCGCTCCCTCCCCGTGAATACCTGCGCTGGCGCATGCTGACGATCTACGGCGACGAGAACGCGGTGCCTCCCGTGGAGGACGTCATCCGTTTTGCGCGCTGGCGTCGGGTGGTGATGGGACTCTGACGGCGCTCGAACGGAGTCTCGCCGTGAAGCGCCGCGCGGCCGCCCTAGGATTCAGCGCCACCGGCATCGCCACGCTCGAACCGAGCCGCTACCAGACAGAGCTCGACCGCTGGCTCGCGGCGGGACGCGCGGGCACGATGAGCTACGTCGCGCGCCAAGCCCCGCAGCGCAAAGAGCCCGCGACGATCCTCCCCGGCGCCACGGTCGCCGTCGTCACACTCACGAACTACCACCATCGCGACGACCGGGACACGGCGCCCCGCGTGGCACAGTACGCCTGGTCCAAGGACTATCACGCCGTACTCAAGCCGCGACTCGCGGAGCTCGCCCGCGAGATCACGACCCCCGTGCCCGGGGCCAGCACCCGCTGTTACGTCGACGCAGGGCCCGTGCCGGAGCGCGAGCTCGCGCAGCGCGCGGGGCTCGGTTGGATCGGCAACAACACGCTCCTCATCAATCCACGGCTTGGGTCGTTCACGTTCATCGGGGTGGTGCTGACGGACGCGGCGCTCGCGCCCGACCTGCCCTTCGAAGCCGATCGCTGCGGCTCCTGCCGCCGGTGCGTCGACGCCTGTCCCACGGACGCGTTCCCCGCGCCCCACGAGCTCGACGCCCGTCGCTGCATCGCCTACCTCACGATCGAACACCGGGGCGCATTCACCCCGGGCGACGGCGCGCTCCTCGACGGTTGGGTGTTCGGTTGCGACGTCTGCCAGGACGTGTGTCCGTGGAACGTGCGATTCGCGAAGGCTACTACGGATCCAGAGCTGGCCCCGCGCCCGGAGCTCGCGCACCCGTCGCTCGCGGACCTGCTGGGCGCGGACTCCGCGGATCTCCGAGCCCGGTTTCGCGACACCGCGCTTGAGCGCGCGGGACCAGAGGGGCTCAAGCGCAACGCCCGGGCGCTTGGCGAACAGGTCTAGCGCTCAGATCACCCGCGACTCGCCGTGCACGGGGACCCACAGGTCCTCGGATGCAAGCCCTGCCGCGCGCCACGCGTCACGAACCCGTATAGGCGGCTCGAGCACGGGCTCATCGGCGAGCCGGAACGTGCCCCAATGCATCCCGACCATCAGTCGCGTCGCGGGCGCTCCACGCCTGAGGTCGATAAAGGCTTGCACCGCGTCCGCGGGGTTCATGTGGACGACCCGCATGAACCAGCGCGGCTCGTAGGCGCCGATGGGCAGCAGCGCGGCGTCGAACGGGCCGAAGCGCTCGGCGATCCGGGCGAACTCGGGATGGTACGCTGTGTCGCCGGCGAAGTAGAGCCTCCGCCCGGCCGCGCGAACCGTGAAGCCGCACCACAGGCTCCGGTTTCGGTCGGCCATCGTCCGCGCGCTGAAGTGCTGCGCCGGCGTGCAGCCGATCTCGAGCGGTCCCTCCGTCGCCGTCTCCCACCAATCGAGCTCCCGGACGTCCGCGACACCGCGTTGCCGGACGAAGGTCGAGAGACCGAGCGGCACGACCCAGCGCGCGCGGGGATGCGTTTGCGCGAGGCGACGAACGGTCCGCGAGTCCAGGTGGTCGTAGTGGTTGTGCGAAATGAGCACGAGATCGATCGGGGGCAGCTCGTCGAACGGCAGGGCGGCCGACACCACGCGACGCGGACCCGCGAAGGCCACGGGCGACGCGCGCTCGCTCCACATCGGGTCCGTGAGCAGGGTCATGCCGCCGGTCTGCACGAGGAACGTCGCGTGCCCCACCCAGGTGAGCCCGAGCGCCGACCGGTCGAGCTTGGGAATGTCGGGCCGGACGGTTGGCGGCGGGGTCTCGCGCGGGCGAATGCCGAACCGGGTCGAGAATTTCCACTTGAGCACGGCGCCGAACCCCTGGGGCCGAGCGTCCGGCCAGGGATTCCGAAAGCCGCGCGGGCCGTGATGGGCGCGCGCTAAAGACCGGTCGGGTGGTCGAGGAAGGTCCAGGGAATTCCAAAACGGGCGGCGAGATGGGCGCTCAGGGCTTTGACGCCGAGCGTTTCGGTCGCGTAATGCCCCCCGTAGAAAGCGTTGACGCCGAGCTCTTCGGCGGCGAAGAAGGTGTGGTGCGCGCCCTCACCCGTGACCAACGTGTCGAGTCCCGCCGCGGCTGCCTCCGCAATCGCCGAGCCCCCTGCCCCGGTGACGATGCCCACGCGGCGCGTCTCCTCGGGACCGCACGCGAGCACGCGCGGAGGCGCGCCGAGCACGCGAGCGAGCCGCGCCGCGAGCGCGTCACGCGAGAGTACCAGGTCGCCCCAGACGCCCGCGGCGCCGCCATAGAACGTCCCGAAGGGGCCGCGCACGACGAGGCCGAGCTCGCGTGCGAGGAGCACGTTGTTCCCCACCTCCGGATGCGCATCGAGCGGCAGGTGCGCGCTATAGAGCGCGATGTCGTGGCGGATCAGTCCCGCGAGCCGCCGGTATCGGGGTCCGCGCACGGGCGGCAGGCCGTCCCAGAAGAGACCGTGGTGGACGAGGAGCAGGCCCACGCGCGCCTCGGCAGCCAGCGCGATCGTCCGTTCGCAAGCGTCGACCGCCGCCCCAAGGCGCTCGACCGCACCGCTGTTTTCGACTTGCAGGCCGTTCCAGGCAGCTGGGGCGTCGCCCACGTCCGACAGGCGAAGGTACTGATCGAGGTATGTGACCAGCTCGGTCAGAATCATGGTGCCCACTAGTTAGAACACTATCTAGACACTAAAACGACAGTTTCATGGCATCGCCATAGGTTTGTCCACACGTACGATCGTCTAATTGCTTGTCAGCATGGACGTTAGACAATCCACATCCGCGAAACATGATTGTGTGGATAATCCGCAACGGTGGCTAGAAAACCTTGGCGGGAGCCCCATCCTCGCGGCTGTCGGTGGCGGTTTCGCCCATGCGGACGACCCCGTTGATCTCCCCGCCCTCCTGAACGAGCAATCGCTTGCACGTGACATCCCCGTGGATGACGCTCGAGCTCTGGATCTCGGCCCGCTCCTGGGCGACCACCGTCCCGCGCACCTCGCCGCCGATAATCGCCTCCTTGGCGATCACGTCGCCCTCCACCTCCCCGCCCTTGGCCACGAGTACTTGCCGGCCCGCTCGAACGGTACCCACGACCGTGCCCTCGATCTTCACGACGCCGTCGGCCGTGATGTCGCCGACCACCCGCATGCCGGTGCCGATGATCGAGAGCGTCGATTCCGAGTCTGTGCGCTGCCCCTTCTCGGTAAAGACCGCCATGTCAGTTCTCCTGCGCCACGAGGGTGAGCGGATCGATCGCGGCGCCATCGCGCCTGATTTCGAAATGCAAATGCGGCGCGGTCGAGCGGCCCGAGTTGCCGGAGAGAGCGATGACCTGCCCCGCCGTCACCGAATCGCCATCATGCACGAGCAAGCGGGACGCATGGCCGTAGAGCGTTTCGTAGCCGTTGGGATGACGCACCAGCACGTACAGCCCGTAGGCTGAGTCCATGCCCGCCGTTTCCACGAGCCCCCCGCCCGCCGCACGCACCGCCGACCCGAGCGGGACGGCGATGTCGATGCCGGCGTGCGTTTCACCCCCGGAATCAGGACGGGCGACCTGGCCTCGGGTGACAAACCCGGCCACGGCGAGCGGCCAGTGCGTGGGCGCGGACGGACCCGTCTCGTAGCGGGGCGGCGACACCACGGGGCTCGCGACCACGGGCGGCGCTCGCATCGGCTCGGGCCCAGGGAGCGGCGCCGTCGGCGCCCGCGGACTCAGCAGGTCGCGGAGCTCCTGGTAGTGCGCCTCGGCGTGGTTGAGCTCGGTCGCGAGGCGCGCGACGCGCGCGTTCTCCTCGTCCAAGCGCGCCACCTCCCGCTCGAGCCCCGGCACCCGGGCCGCGGCCTGCGCGAGCGGTTCGGCGAACGCGAAGAACAACACGACCAAGAGGACGACCACGACCGCGCCCCAGCGTCCCACGTCGAAGACCCACAACGGCAGCCGATACTGACGGGACGCGAGATCGCCGTCCACGTGGATGACGACCGTGACGCGGCGCCCGCTCATCCGTCGAACGGCCGTCCGAGAATGAGCTCGAGCAACCGGGCCAGGTCGTCGTTCGAGTAGAACGCGATGTGCAACTGACCCTTCCCCTTGCCGCGCAGCGTGACCCGGATGTCGGTCCCGAGCCGGCGCCGCAGTGCGTCCTCCACCCGCCGGACCTCAGGTGCGGCGCCGACCCCGCGCTTCATCCGCGGCCGCCTCTCCGGCGCGCGTCCGCCCCGCACTCGGTCCTCGACCTCGCGCACCGACAACCCCTGCCCCGCCGCTTCGCGCGCGAGCGTCGTCACGAGCCGCGTATCCTCGAGCCCGAGCAGCGCCCGCGCGTGCCCGACCGACAGCGCGCCCTCGTGCAACATCTCGAGCACGGCGGGCGGCAGCTTGAGCAGGCGGAGCGCGTTGGTGACGGTCGAGCGATCGCGGCCCACGGCGTCGGCCACGTCCTGCTGTGCCAGCTGGAACTCGGCGATCAGCCGCTCATACCCGCGGGCTTCGTCGACCGGCGACAGATCGTCGCGCTGCAGGTTCTCGATCAGGGCCAGCGTGAGCGCCGTCCGGTCGTCGACGGCGCGCGTGACGGCGGGGATCCGCTGCCACCCCAGACTCTCGCAGGCCCGCAATCTCCGCTCGCCGGCGATCAGTTCGTAGCCTGAGTTGTCCGGGAGCGGGCGGACCACGATGGGCTGCAGCAACCCCGCCTGGCGGATCGATGCCTTGAGCTCCTCCAGCGCGGTCGGGTCCACGGTGCGGCGCGGCTGGAAGGGGTTGGGCCGGATCTCCTGAACCCCGAGTTCGGTCAAGCTGCCGTCCTTCTCCGCTTCCTCGCGGGTCGGGCCGAGCAGGGCTTCGAGTCCGCGGCCGAGACGGCGACGTCCAACGCCGACGTCAGTCATGCGGGCACCTCCGGGAGCGTGGCGAGCGGGGCAGGGGTGGGGGAGTGTTCAACACGACGAATCAGCTCCTGGGCAACGGCCAGGTAGCTCCGCGCCCCGACCGACTGCACGTCGTACAACAGGATCGGCTTGCCGAAGCTCGGGGCTTCCGCCAGCCGGACGTTGCGGGGGATCGAGACCTCGAACATGCGCGGCCCGAAGTACTCCTTGGCTTCCGCGGCCACCTGTTTGCACAGGTTCAGGCGCGCGTCGTACATGGTGAGCAGCACCCCGTCGATCGCGAGCGCGGGGTTGAAGTTGCGCTGCACGAGCTTGACCGTGTTCAAGAGCTGCGACAGTCCCTCGAGCGCGTAGTATTCGCACTGGATCGGGATCAGGACGCTGTCGGCCGCGGCGAGCATGTTGAGCGTCACGAGCCCGAGCGAGGGGGGACAATCGATGATGACGTACTGGTAGTGGTCGCGCAGGCCCGCGAGCGCGCGCCGCATCAGCTGCTCGCGCGACTGTCGGCCGACGAGCTCGAGCTCCGCGCCCACCAGGTCCTGCGTCGCCGGCACGAGGTCGAGGTAGGGGAAGTGCACGTGGGGAAACCGGACGTCCGCGAGCGCCCGCCCTTCGAGCAGCACGTCGTAGAGCGAATGCCGCACGCGATCGCGTTCGATGCCGACGCCGCTCGTCGTGTTCGCCTGCGGATCCGCATCCACGAGCAGCGTGCGGCGCTCCGCCGTGGCGAGCGACGCGGCGAGGTTCACGGCGGTCGTCGTTTTTCCGACACCGCCCTTCTGGTTGGCGATCGCGATCACGCGTGACATGGCAACTCACTGTGCCGCAACAACTTATGCAGCTAACGCTGGTGAGCGGTAAATATAGCAGTTAGAACAACTTCGGGAAAGCCATGCGTTTCACGTGAAACGCTGGAGCCTGTTTCACGTGAAACAAAGCCTCGTGCTTCAGGAATTCATTGTAGGGGCGGGTGTTAGGCCGCGGCGCCACCGCAATGTCTCGGCGACGAGGTTGTGCAGATCGCTCGGCGACACGCCGGGGATCCGCGCCGCCTGGGCGAGCGATGTCGGGCGAATGCCGTGGAGCTTGTGGCGCGCTTCCGTGGCGAGACTGTGCAAGGCGAGGTAGGGAAGCTCGGGCGGGATCGTGAACGAGGCGAGCTCCGCGAGACGCGCGGCTGCTTCACGCTCTCGCGCCAGGTACCCGGCGTACTTGATCTCGACCTCCGCCGCCGCGAGTACGTCGCCCGAGACGTCGAGCTCGACGTGCGCCGCGGCGAACAGGGCCCCCAGCCCGACGCCGGGCCGACGGGCGAGGACGCTGACTGACTCGGGCGCCCGAAGCGGGCCTACCGCGCCCTCAGCCGCAACGGGGTCGAGTACGGTCTCCCGGGCGAGCGCGAGCACGCGCTCTTCGTCTCCGAGCCTGCGCTCGGCCGTCGCCAGTTCCTCAGTCGAGAGGAGCCCCGCGCGCTCGGCCAGCGGCAGGAGCCGGCGCAGTGCGTTGTCCTGTCGCAGCAGCAGCCGGAACTCGGCGCGCGACGTGAACAGGCGATACGGCTCGTCGACACCACGCGTCACCAGGTCGTCGGCCAGCACCCCGATGTAGGCGTCGTCGCGCCCGAGCACGACGGGCTCACGGTCCTCGAGACGGCGGACCGCGTTGAGGCCGGCGAGCAGGCCCTGCGCTCCCGCCTCCTCGTAACCCGTCGTGCCGTTGATCTGGCCCGCCAAAAACAACCGCTCAACCGCCTTGGTCTCGAGCCACGGCGTGAGCTGCGTCGGTGGGTAGTAGTCGTATTCGATCGCGTACCCGGGGCGCGTCATCCGCGCGCCCTCGAGTCCGGGGACAAGGGCGAGCATCTCGAGCTGCACGCTCACCGGCAGCGAGGTCGAGAGCCCGTTCACGTAGAGCTCGTGGGTATCCAGACCCTCGGGCTCGAGGAACACCTGATGGCGCTCGGCCTCGGGGAACTTCACGATCTTGTCTTCGATCGAAGGGCAGTAGCGGGGCCCGCGGGCGTGGATGGCGCCGCCGTACATGGCGGATTGATGCAGGTGCCGGTGCACGAGCTCCTTCACCGGGGCGCCCGCCCACGTGAGCCAACAGGGGACTTGAGGGAGGCGCTCTGCACGCTCATAGACCGAGAACCGATAATCCCCGGCCTCGCCGTCCTGGCGCTCAACTTGTGTCCAGTCGACCGTGCGGCCATCGACCCGCGGGGGCGTGCCCGTTTTGAAGCGCGACACGGTAAGTCCAAGAGCCTCAACATCTTCTGCAATCGCCACCGCCGGCGCATCCCCGGCCCGGCCGCCCGGCGTCCGGAGCTCGGTCCCGATGTGAATCGAGCCACGGAGAAATGTCCCTGCGGTGAGCACCACGGCGCCCGCCTCGAGGCGGCGGCCGTCCAGGAGCTCGACGCCGCGCACCGCGCCACCGTCGACGAGCAGCCGCTTCACATGACCTTGCGTGATGGCCAAGTCTGGCCACCGCTCGAGCAGGACGCGGACCGCCCGCCGATACAGGGTGCGGTCGCATTGGGCGCGCGGGGCCCAGACGGCAGGACCCTTCGAGCGGTTCAACATCCGGAACTGAATCGTGGCGCGGTCGGCGGCGCGCCCCATGAGGCCGCCCAACGCGTCGATTTCCCGAACGAGCGTGCCCTTCGCGATGCCACCGATCGCGGGGTTGCAGCTCATGTGACCGATCGTGTCGAGGTTCGACGTGACGAGGAGCACGCGAGCGCCGAGTCTCGCGGCGGCGACCGCCGCTTCGCACCCGGCATGCCCGGCGCCGACGACCACGACCCTAGTCATGGGGGACATACTACCGCACTCCCGCTCCACTCCGCCAGCGGGGCGGGGGATTCCGACCGCGTTACCCCGCGCGCACCCAGCGCCAGAGCTCGCGCACACCCGGGCGCTTGCCCGTCATCAAAATCCCGACGCGATAGATGCGCGCCGCGACCCACGTCACGCCCACGATCCCAGCCACCAGGAGCGCGAGCGAGGCCGCGACCTCGCCCGGCGGGAGATCGCCCGCCGCCCAACGCACGGGCATCGCGATGGGCGACGTGAACGGCACGAGCGAGAGCGCCACCGACAACTTTGAGCCGGGATCGTTCAAGAGCACGAACATCGAGAGGAACGAGGCTACGAGCATCAGGACGATCGGCTGCTGGGCCTGCTGCGCCTCCTGCTCGCTCGACGAGATGGCACCCACCGCCGCGAACATCGCCGAATAGATGAAGAAGCCGCCCAGGAAGTACGCGAGGAACACCGTGCCCGTCGCGACCGAGATCTGCGGCACCTCAAATACGCCACCGAGCAGCTCGGGACCGTGGAGCCCGCGGCTCGCGAGCAGCGCCCGACCGAGCACCACCCACAGCACGAGCTGCAGGAGTGAGACCGCGCCCACGCCCACCACTTTCCCGAGCAGGAGCGGGAACGGCCGGATCGAGCTCACCAGCACCTCGACAATGCGGGTCGTCTTCTCTTCAAGCACCGAGCTCTTCACGTTCACGCCGTACATGAGGATCACCGTGTACAGGATGATCCCCATGAAATACGCGAGCGAGAACGACTGCGCGGCGTTCTCGCCCGTGGTGCGCGAGCGCGAGATCTTCTCGGTCTCGAGGTGGATGCTTTGCTCGGCCCGCGCCATGATGGCCGGGTCGATGCCCGCGCGCTTCAAGCGGGCGACCGTGATGACCTGTGAGAGCACGCGCTCGAGCTCGCTGATGTCGCGGAGCGACGACACGTTGGACGCGCGGTACTGCACATCGCCCGAGGCGATGGCGTCTTCACTCAGAACGACGAAGCCGTCCAGCCGCTTTGCGCCGACCTCGCGCACGAGCGAGTCGACGACGCCCGCTCCGGCAGGGATCCGCGTGGCGACAAACACGCCGCTTCCGCCCAAGGCCTCGGCCAGCGACCCTCCAAGGCCCGAATCGGTCGCATCGACGACGACGAGGCGCTTGGCCGCGCCGCCCGTGGCGAGCATCGCGGGCAGGAAGAGCAGGGCGCCGAACAGCGTGGGGACGATAGCCGAGGAGATCCAGAACCACCGGCTCCGCACGCGCTCGACGAACTCACGGCGCACGACGGCGACCACCTTACGCACGAGGTGCCTCCCCGGCCGCTTCGGGGCCCACGAGATCGAGGAAGATCTTGTGCAGCGACGGCTCGACGATCTCGAAGCGCGACAGCGGGGCGCCTTGACCAACGAGCTCGGCGAGCAGGCGCTGTGGATCGGCCCCCGGGGCGAGCTCGAGCTCGGCGTATCGTCCATAGTCGTCGACCGCCGCGACGAGCGCGCGATCCGAGAACAGCACCGCTGCCCTCCCGGGGTCGCCCGCGAACCCGATGATCACATGCTGTCGCGATGATGTGCGCTTGATGTCGGCCAGGGCACCCGAGGCGACCAGGCGGCCGCGCACGATGATCCCGAGCGCGTCGCAGAGCTTCTCCGCCTGTTCCATTATATGGGTCGAGAAGAGCACCGTCGCCCCGCCCTCCCGCAGCGCCAAGACCGCGTCCTTCAAGACCTGCGCGTTCACGGGGTCAAGCCCGGCGAAGGGCTCGTCCAGGACGACGAGCGAGGGCTTGTGCAGCACGGTCGAGATGAACTGCACCTTCTGCTGCATGCCCTTGGACAGCTCGTCCACGCGCCGTAGCCGCCAGTCGGCGAGCCCGAACCGTTCGAGCCATTCCTCGGCGCTCGCCCGCGCGGCGCGGCGCTCGACGCCCTTCATCTCGGCCAGAAACACGAGCACGTCGAGCACGCGCATCTTCCGGTACAGCCCGCGCTCCTCGGGGAGGTAGCCGATCCGGGCGGAGTAGTCGCGCGCACTCCCCGCCTCGCCGAAGAGCCGGACCACCCCCTCGTCGGGGAGGACGATGTGGAGGATCATCCGAATGGTCGTCGTCTTGCCGGCGCCGTTTGGGCCGAGGAGGCCGAAGATCCCGCCCGCAGGGACCGTGAGCGACAGGGCGTCCACGGCCGTGTGGCCCGCGAAGCGCTTGGTCACGCGCTCAAGGACGAGGACAGGCGTCACGGGGATTCTCGAGCTAGGGGGGTGACGCGAATATGACGGTGCGGGTGCGACTGGGGTAGCGGCTACGTGGCTAGGACTTGAGAGCGTCCTTGAGCGCGTTCCACGGCAGCAGCGCGCACTTGACGCGGACGGGAAACTTGGCCACGCCGGCGAGCGCGCGCAGATCGCCCAAGGCCCGATCGGCAGCGGCCCCCGCGTCGCCGTGCATCATGGCGGTCATACGCTCGGCGAGCGCGAGCGCGTCGCTCCGGGGCCGGGCTTTCACGACCTGGGTCATCATGGACGCCGCGGCCTGACTGATCGAGCACCCCCGACCCCGAAACCGAACGTCCTGGATCACGTCGTCCTGAACCTCGAGATCGAGATCGATTTCATCGCCGCACAACGGGTTCGTGAGCGCGACGCTGTGGGTCGGGTGCTCGAGCGCCCCCTGGTTCCGCGGGCGCCGGTAGTGGTCCAGGATGAGATCCTGGTAGAGCGCGACGAGCGCGGGCTCAGGCCGGGACGTGCCCAAACAGCCCTCCTGCTTTGACCAGCCCGGCCGCCAGCGCGGACACGTCGCTCAGGTCGTTGTAGAGGTAGAAGGAGGCGCGCGCGGTCGCCGGGACGCCGAGCCGCCGCATCAACGGCTGCGCGCAGTGGTGCCCGGCTCTGATGCACACGCCGTCCTGGTCGAGGATCGTGGCCAGGTCGTGCGGATGGATGTCGCCGTAAACGAACGACACCACGCCCGCCCGGTGGTCCTGCGGACCGAACACGGTGATCCCCTCGATGCGGCCAAGCTCTGCCACGGCGGCCGCGGCGAGTGCGGCTTCGTGCTCGGCGATCTTCTCGAGCCCGATCTCTTCCAAGTAGTCGATCGCCGCCGCCAAGCCGACCGCGCCCTCCACGTTCGGGGTTCCTGCTTCGAACTTGTGGGGCAGGGCGGCGTAGCTCGCATGATCATCCCATACGCGCTTGATCATCTCCCCGCCGCCGTGGTAGGGCGGCATGGCGTCGAGCACGGCGGGTTTGGCGATGAGCGCGCCCGACCCCATGGGACCGAGCATCTTGTGGCCCGAGAGCGCGTAGAAGTCGCAATCGAGCGCCACGAGGTCGACCCGCAGGTGCGGCGTCGACTGCGCCCCGTCCACCAACACAAGCGCGCCGGCCGCGTGTGCCAGCCGGGTCAATTCGGCCACCGGGTTGATCGTCCCGAGCACGTTCGACACGTACGGGAGGGCTACGAGCCGCGGCCGCCGTTCAAGCGCCCGCCTGAAATCCTCCTCGTCGAGCCGCCCGTCGCGCGTGACCTCGACCATCCGGATCGTAGCCCCCCGCTCCTGACAGAGGATCTGCCAGGGCACGAGGTTCGAGTGATGATCCATCGCGGTGACGACGATCGTGTCGCCGGCGCGCACGTTCGCCCGGCCCCACGCGGACGCCACAAGGTTGATGGCTTCGGTCGTGCCGCGCGTGAAGACCACGCCGTCCGGGGCCCAGGCGTGCACGAACCGCGAGAGCCGTTCGCGCGCCCCTTCGTACGCCTCGGTGGCCCGGACCGCGAGCGCGTAGGCGCCGCGGTGCACGTTGGCGTTGCTGGTGCGGTAGTAGTCGTCCAGCGCGGCGAGTACTCGAGCCGGCTTCTGGGTGGTTGCCGCGTTGTCGATGTAGATGACGCGCCGCGCGCCACCCGCAGCCGCGAGCAGCGGGAAGTCTGCGCGAAGCCGGGCGGCGTCGAGCATCAGCGGGCCTCGCTCGACCCGAGCCGGGCGCGGATCAGCGCATCGCACGCGGCGCGCACGCCCCGATGCTCCATGCGGTCGAGGATCTCGCCGGCGAATCCGTACGTGAGCATCGCGGCCGCGGTTTCCGGGTCGAGCCCCCGGCTCCGGAGATAGTAGACGGCCGTTTCATCGAGCGGCCCGACGGTCGAGCCGTGGGTGCATTTCACGTCGTCGGCGTAGATCTCGAGCTGGGGCTGGCTGTCGGCCCGGGCGTCGTTTGAGAGCAGCAGGTTGTTGTTGGTCTGCTTCGAGTCCGTACGCTGGGCGCCGGGACGAACGATGATGCGGCCGTTGAAGACGCCGTGCGCCTGCTCGCCCAAGAGCCCGTTGAAATACTCGTGGCTCGTGCACGCGGGCGCGGCGTGGTCGATCACCGTGTGGTGGTCCGCGTGCTGGCGGCCGCCGAGGACGTAGAGGCCGTTCAGGATGAGCGCCGCGTCGCGCCCCGCGAGCTCCGTGCGGATGTCGTGTCGGGCGAGCGCCGCGCCGAATGCGAGCGGGTGGAGGCGGAGCGTGGACGACGCCCTCTGGCGAGTCGCCGTCGTGGCGACCTGAAACCCGCGCGTGCTTTCCTGCTGCACACGGTACAACTCAAGCGACGCCGCGGCCCCGACCTCGACTTCGGTCACCGCGTTCGTCCAGCCGACGCCGCCGTCTCCGGCGACGTAGCGCTCGACCACAGTCGCCCGGGCGCCCGCTCCCACGACGATCAGCGCGCGGGGTTGTCGCACCGTCGGTGCGCCGTGGCTGCCTCCGACGAACACGAGCTCGATCGGCGCCTCGAGGCTCACACCGTCGGGCACATGGACGAACGCCCCGTCCCCAAGAAATGCGGTGTTGAGGGCGGTAAACGGACTCGCGTCGTCATGCGCCACCTGGCCCAGGTGCCGGCGCACGAATTCCGGGTCTCGCGCCAGCGCCGCCCGCAGGCTCTCGATCCGCACGCCGTGCGGCGCGCTCGCGGCGCCACCGTCTGCCACGACGAATGTCAGCGCCCCGGGCCCCGCGAGACCCGCCACCGCGGGCGCCGCATGCCCCGCGCGTGCGGGCACGAACGGCGTCTCGGCGATGGCCGCGACGCTCGTGAAGCGCCAGTCCTCTTCCTTCATGGAGGGAAACCCGCGCGCCGCGAAGCGGTCGATCGCCCCGCTGCGAAGCTCCCGCACCCAGGCCGGCCCCTCGGGAGGGGGTGTGGCCCGGAAGAGTTCGAGGTAGCGCGCCCTCGGGTCGGTCGCCTCGGTCACACCGCCGCCTCTTCGCGCAGCCAGTCGTAGCCGCGCTCTTCGAGCTCCAAGGCGAGCTCCCGGCGCCCCGACTTCACGATGCGCCCGGCGGCGAGCACGTGCACCCAGTCGGGCGCGACGTGCGCGAGGATCCGGTGATAGTGCGTGATCAGAAGCGTGGCGTTGTCCGGCCGGCGGAGCTCCACCACGGCCCCGGCGACCGTCTTCAACGCGTCGATGTCGAGCCCCGAATCGGTCTCGTCCAGCACCGCGAGCGCCGGCTCAAGCACCGCGAGCTGCAGAATCTCGTTGCGTTTCTTCTCACCGCCCGAAAAACCTTCGTTCACCGACCGCTGCAGGTAGCTGTCGTCCCAGCCGATCAACTTGACCTTGTCGGCCAGAGCGTCCATGAACTCCACCGGCCCGAGCGGCTCTTCGCCGCGGGCCTGCCGCACGGCGTTCAACGCGGCCCGGAGAAAATACGCGTTCGTGATCCCGCGGATCGCCACCGGATACTGAAACGCGAGAAAGAGCCCCGCCCGCGCGCGTTCCTCGGGCTTGAGCGCGAGCAGATCCTGATCCCGAAACCGCACGCTCCCGGCCGTCACGGCGTACGCGGGGTGCCCGGCCAGCACCTGCGCCAGCGTGCTCTTCCCCGAGCCGTTCGGGCCCATGATCGCGTGCACTTCGCCTGCACGCACCTCGAGATCGATGCCCCGCAGGATCTCCCGGCCCTCGACCTCGGCGTGCAGCCCCCGCACTTGAAGCAGCGGCCCCGTCATCCGACGCTTCCTTCGAGGCTGATCCCGAGCAGGCGCTGCGCCTCGACGGCGAACTCCATCGGCAGCTCCTTGAACACTTCCCGGCAGAAGCCGTTGACGATCATGCTCACGGCGTCCTCGGCCGAGAGCCCCCGCTGCTTGCAGTAGAAAATCTGGTCCTCGCCGATTTTGGACGTTGACGCCTCGTGCTCCATGATCGCCGTGCTGTTGCGGACGTCGATGTAGGGGAACGTGTGCGCGCCGCATTGGTCGCCGATGAGCATCGAATCGCACTGGGAGTAGTTCCGGGCGTGTGACGCACCCTTCAGGATCTTCACGAGGCCCCGGTAGGTGTTCTGGCCGCGTCCGGCCGAGATGCCCTTCGACACGATCGTGGAGCGGGTGTTCCGCCCAAGGTGGATCATCTTCGTGCCGGTGTCGGCCTGCTGGCGGTTGTTCGTCACCGCGACCGAGTAGAACTCGCCCACGGAGTGGTCGCCCTGGAGGATGCACCCCGGATACTTCCAGGTGATCGCCGAGCCGGTCTCGACCTGCGTCCAGGAGATCTTCGAGTTTCGACCGAGGCACTTGCCGCGCTTCGTGACGAAGTTGTAGATGCCCCCGCGACCGGCCTCATCGCCCGGATACCAGTTCTGGATCGTCGAGTACTTGATTTGCGCGTCATCCAGCGCGACGAGCTCGACCACGGCCGCGTGCAGCTGATTCTCGTCGCGCATCGGCGCCGAGCATCCCTCGAGATAGCTCACGTAGCTCCCGGCATCGGCCACAATCAGCGTCCGCTCGAACTGCCCGGTGGAGCTCGCGTTGATCCGGAAATAGGTCGAGAGCTCGAGGGGGCAGCGGACGCCTTTCGGGATATAGGCGAACGAGCCGTCGGTGAACACGGCCGAGTTCAGGGCGGCGAAGAAGTTGTCGTTGTGCGGCACGACGGACCCGAGGTAGGTCCGCACGAGCTCGGGATAGGTCCGGATCGCCTCAGAGATCGAGCAGAAGATCACGCCCTGCTTCGCCAAGGTCTCGCGGAAGGTCGTCGCGACCGACACGCTGTCGAAGACGGCGTCGACCGCGACGCCGGCGAGGCGCTGCTGCTCGGCGAGCGGAATGCCCAGCTTCTCGAACGTTTCGAGCAGCTTCGGGTCAACTTGGTCCAGGCTCTCGACCGTGGCCTTCTGCTTCGGCGCCGAGTAATAGCTGATCGCCTGATAGTCGACCGGTCCGTAGGTGACGTTCGACCAGTGCGGCTCCTTCATGGCGAGCCACTGCCGGAAGGCCCGGAGGCGCCACTCGAGCATCCACGCCGGCTCGCCCTTCTTCTGCGAGATCAGACGAATCACGTCCTCCGACAAACCGGGGGGGACGGCGTCCGACTCGATGTCGGTGACGAACCCGTACTTATACGGTCTGAGGACCTGTGCTTCGATGCCCTGGGTCATGCGGGCTCCACACCGGGCGAAGGGGACGGCCCGGTAAACGTGATCGTATACTCACAGGCGTTGCACCCACTCGCGATATGGGAGCTCCGCTCCACTTGGGCGCCGAGCGCGTGACGGAGGAAGTTCTCCTCAGCCACGCAGACCTCCGGAAATCGCTCCGCCACCGCTCGCATGGCGCAGTTGTGCTCAGCCAACCGAAACCGCCCGGCCGCTTCGCGCCACTCCGCCATATACCCAGCCTCCGTCATCAGCCGGGCGACCAGCTCGAGCCGGCCGCAGGGGTCGGCGTCGGCGAGCTCCGCGCTCCAGCCTGCGATGAGCTCCCGGTAATGCTCCTCGAACAACTCGACCGCCGCCTGGCGGCCGTCCCGCGCCACCACTCGCTCGAGCAAGAGCGTAAGCGCTTCCTCATAACGGCGCGGGAAGAGCGCTTCCCCCCGCGGCGCGAGCCGGTAGGTGTTGGTCGGAGCCCCGACACCGCGCTGCTCCCGCCCGTAGGCGATGAGCCCTTCGGTCTCGAGCTCTTTCAGATGATGCCGGATCGCATTGGCCGACACGTGCAGCCGTTCGGCGAGCTGTTTCGCGGTACAAGGCGCCGCCCGCTTCAGCTCGAGCAGGATAGCGCCCCGAAGTCCTTTGTGGGACGCCAGTTGCGGGGTCTCTTCCGGGGTCACACGGCGAATCCTAAACATCTTATTCGGGATTGTCAACTAAAACACACAAATTGGTGCGAATTCCCAACCACTTGCGGGGCATGATGTTTCAGGCCCCTCTTGGGGAGTTGCACGGCCCGCCCCAAGCCCCGACATTTGCCGCCCATGGCAATACGTCGCGTTCGTCAGTTGGGCGACCCGGTGCTCCGGGCTCGCTGCGAGCGGGTTCTTGATCCGCGATCGGCGTCGATCCGCCTCGTGGCCGACGACCTGCGCGACACGCTTCGAGCCGTCCGCAAACGGCATCGCCTGGGACGGGCACTCGCCGCCCCCCAGATCGGGGCGCCTGTGCGGGTGGTGTTCCTCGAGTCCGAGCGCCAGCGCTGGACCATGGTCAACCCCGAGATCACCGACATCGGGCCCGACGACTTTCTCGTCTGGGACGACTGCTTCTGCTTCCCGAACCTGCTCGTGCGGGTCACCCGGGCCTACCAGGTGACGGTCCACTACTTGGACCTCAAGGCCAAGGAGCACACGCTCGCTCTCGAAGGCCCGATGGCCGAGCTCGTGCAGCACGAGATCGACCACTTGGACGGGATTGTCGCGGTTGACCGGGCAGCGGGCCTCGATCCCTTCGCGTTTCGAGCGGAGTGGGACAAGCTGCACGCGCCGGCCGAACGGCACGGGGTACCGGTTCCCCGCGAGCTGCCCTAGGGAGCACGGCCCAGTTACCTTGGCCGGGTACAGACAGGGGTGCCCTGCCCCGGGTGGGCGGGGCTGAGATCACACCCTTTGAACCTGATCCGGTTCGCACCGGCGAAGGGAGTCAAGATGACCTGCCCCACGCAGATGGCCTCGGCCCGCGCTCGAGTGATCACGCCCGAGATGCGCCGAGTGGCCGAACGCGAGTCGCTCACCCCCGAATTGATCCGCGACGAGGTCGCGCGAGGCCGCCTCGTGATCCCGGCGAACACGGGCCACCTCGCCCAGCGCCTCGACCCGATGGCGATCGGGGCCGTCGCCTCAGTCAAGATCAACGCCAACATCGGCAACTCGGCGGTCGAGTCGAACGTCGACGCCGAGCTCGAAAAGCTCCATCACGCCGTGCACTACGGGGCCGACACGGTCATGGACCTCTCGACCGGCGGCGATATCGATTGCATCCGGACCGCCATCATCGCGGCGTCGCCGGTGCCGATCGGCACGGTGCCCATCTACCAGGCGGTCGCGCGAACCGACCGCATCGAGGAGCTCACTGCCGACGACCTGTTGGACATGATCGAGCACCAGGCCGCCCAGGGCGTGGACTACGTCACCGTGCACTGCGGGCTGCTGCGGGCGCACGTGGCGCTCGCGCTCCAGCGCGTCACGGGGATCGTCTCGCGTGGAGGTTCGCTCCTTGCCTACTGGATGATGCACCACGGGCGCGAGAACCCGCTCTACACCCACTTCGACCGGATTCTCGAGATCGCCCGCCGCTATGACGTGACGCTGTCGCTCGGAGACGGCCTGCGCCCGGGTTCGATCGCCGATGCCACCGACAAGGCACAGCTCGCCGAGCTCGTCACGCTGGGCGAGCTCACCGAGCGCGCCTGGGCCAAGGACGTCCAGGTCATGATCGAGGGCCCGGGGCACATTCCCCTGCACCAGATCGAGGTGAACGTGCGCCTGGAGAAAGAGCTCTGTCACGAGGCGCCCTTCTACACGCTCGGGCCCCTCGTGACCGACGTCGCGCCGGGTTACGACCACATCACGTCCGCGATCGGCGCCGCCATGATCGGCTGGTATGGGGCCGACATGCTGTGCTACGTCACCCGCAAGGAGCACCTCGGCCTGCCGAACGCCGAGGAGGTGCGCGAAGGCGTGATCGCCTACAAGATCGCGGCCCACGCGGCGGACATCGGCCGCCGCCGCCCGGGATCGCGCGACCGAGACGACGCTCTCTCGCGGGCGCGGTTCGCTTTCGATTGGAGGGAGCAGTTCCGCCTCGCCCTCGACCCGGGCCGGGCCGAGGAGCTCCACGACGAGGCGCTGCCCGCCGAGTACTTCAAGTCGGCCGAGTTCTGCGCGATGTGCGGGCCCCGGTTCTGCTCCATGCACATCACACGCGAGATCACAAGAGCGGCCGCGCTCGAGACAGCGGACCCCGCGACGCTCCCCTCCTAGCCACCGGGCTACGCCGTTCGACTCGCTCGCGGGGCGGCGAGCAGCCGGGCCAGGGCGGCAAGCAGCGCGCCCTCCGGGGTGCCTGGGTCGGGAGCCTCGGCCAGCACGAGGGCCAGCCGCCGCCTGAGCAACGGATCCCGCAGCGCCCGGGCGGCGAAGTGGATCGTGAGGGGCACGAACCACGCCGCCTGCCGCGCCCCGGTGCCCGCCCGCGCGACCGCGGCGTATTGCTCAAAGAGCCCGAGCAGAAACGCCCCCTTCGAACGGAACTGGCGGTAGATCGCGCCCTTTGTGAACCCTGCCGCCCGGCCGACCTCGTCGAGCGTCGCGCGCTCCCCCCGCTCCGCGCACACCCGCAGCCCGGCCTCAAGCAACAGGGCGCGTGTTTCTGCGTGCCGGCGGGCGCGGATGATACTCATGGGTATCTAAGATACTGGTGGGTATCGCACGCCGCCAAGATGCGCGCGACGCCTTTGTCCCTCCGCCGGGACTTGACTCGCATCCTCAGCGCTCTAATTTTTCGCTTCAGCCTCGCATCGCACTCGGACTGGGAACCGTAGGCCCTCGTCTAACACGGAGTTGCAATGCCGTACATCATTGCCGAGCCCTGCATCGGCGTGAAGGACCGCTCGTGCGTCGATGTGTGCCCGGTGGACTGCATTTACGAGGGTGAGGACCAACTCTACATCCATCCCGACGAGTGTATCGACTGCGGGGCCTGCGAGCCCGAGTGCCCGGTCACGGCGATCTTCCCCGAGGAGGATGTTCCGGAGAAGTGGAAGACGTTCATCGCGAAGAATCGCGATGTGTTCCAGGGTGAGACGCCTCCCGGGAAGCCACAGCGCAAAGGCAGCTGACGTTAGGGGCCCGATGGGCCCCTTCTCATTTTCACTTCAAGCGGTCCAGGAACTCACTCAGCGCGCGACCCGCGCTGAGCGGCTGCTCCAGCGGCGCCAAGTGCCCCGCGGCCGGCACGACCGCCAACCGGGCCCCGGCGATCGCGGCCGCCATGGATTCGCCCACTGCCACGGGGGACGCCGCGTCCTCAGACCCCACCAGCACGAGGGTGGGCACGCGAATCTCCCCGAGGACCGCAGTCGAGTCCACCCGGTCGCGCATCGCCCGGAGCGCGCCCGCCATGCCCTCTCCTGACCAGCGGCTCACCATCTCCCGGTAGTGCTCGACCACTTCGGGTTGCTCGGCCTGCGTCCTTCCCGCGAGAAGCCGCGGCAGCATCCGTTCCCCCACGGCTCGGACCCCCTGGTCCCGGGCGAGGGCCGCGAGCTCGTCCCGTCCGCGTTTGGCCTCCTCGGTGTCGCCCGCGGGTCGCGTTCCGCACAGCACCACGGCCCGGAGGCGGGCGGCGTGCCGCCGCAGGAGTTCGAAGAGGACGTACCCTCCCATGGATAGCCCGCAGACGACCGCCGACTCGACACCGACCGCATCGAGACACGCGACGACGTCATCGGCATACCGCGCGATCGAGTAGCCGTCACCGGACGATTCGCCGACGCCGCGCAAATCCGGCGCGATCCGCTGCCAGCGCGAGAGCGTCGCGAATTGATGGCGCCACACGGTACGGTCGAGCGGAAACCCGTGCACAAAGAGGATCGCCGGGCCTTCCCCCCGGACTTCGACCGCGAGCTCGCCGCCAGGGACCGCGACGCGTCGCACTTCGGCCCCTCCGGCGCGCGGTGCGCCCAGCACCCGCCCGAGCTCCTCCGGCAGCGGCGTCGGCCGACCCGCGCGGTCCACGCTCACGAAGACGAGCTCCGCCTCGGCGATGAGGATGTCATCCACCACGCGGCGGGCGAATTGGCGGACAGTCCAACTCGTTGTCCCCCGGTGCGTGACGCTCGACTCGACGCGCAGCGCGTCCCCCGGGAACGCGGCCGCGCGGTACTCGACGACCACGCGACGCACGACGGGGGCGATGCCGTTTCGGTGAAACACGTCCATCCCGGGGCCCTGGGCCAGGCTCTCCCAGCGCGCGCGCTCGAGCAGGGAGAGCAGCGCGGCGTGGTTCAAGTGCCCGTACGCATCGCACTCGTACGCATAGACCTTGAGCTCGACCGGCGGCAGTGTGGTCACCTACGCTCTCCCTCGGGCGCCGAGCTGGGCGTGAGAACCCCGACGCCCGGCCATGCGAATGTGTGCCAGAAGACTACCCGGCGGAGTCCCTGGGCTCCGAGCGCCGCGAGCGTTCCGAACGCTTTGGCCCCATAGGTGGGATCGAGAACGAGCCCAAACGCCCCGGCGGTGGCACGCGCCGCCTCGCCCGATGCCGTGGGCACGCCGTACCCCGACCCCAGCGCATCGATCACCATCAGAGGTGCGTCGCTCCCGATCGAAATGCCGTGTCGGTCAAGCAGACGCGCGGTGCGCCGCATCAAGGAGCGTACCCGCCAGCCATTCGCGACCGCGCGCGGCGCCACGCGCGCCGCCACGACGAGCGTCGGCCACCCGAGTGCGCCCATGGCGAGCGCGAGACCGGCGGCCGTGCCGCCGGATCCGAGCGGGACCACGATGGCGTCCGGCGGCGGCATGGACGCGAGTTCGCAGCCGCCGACGAGGTGGCCCACCACACCGCGCGCACTCGCTCCCCCAGCCGGAATCCAGCGCCGGCGACCGAAGGCCCGCGCCGAGACCCACGCCCGCACCACGGCAAGGGGCAGGGTGCCCTGCGACCGTGCGCGCACCACGCAGCGCGCCGCGCATCCCGCCGCGGCGCGGACCGCGACGCTTGCCTCGGTCTCACGCTGAGGGAACTGCGCGAGGACCGCCCCGCTGAAGCGCGCGGCGTGCACCGCCGTCGCGAGACAGTGCGTGGAGCCATCGGCCCCGACCGTGACGAAGACGGTGTCTTTTGGCGCGTGGCCAAACAGGAACTCGAGGCCCCGGACCTTGTTTCCGCCGCCGGCCCGGGCCGAGCAATCCTCGCGCTTCACCCACAGCTGCTCGAGTCCGCTCGCTTGGGCGAGCGCGTCCGCCGGTTCGATCGGGGTGGGCCAGGCTCCGAGCCCACACCACGGGAGCCGCGCGCGTATCTTAGCGACGAGGAGCGACGGATCCGTCACGAGCTCTCCGACCCGCGAGGAGCCATGCAGGTTGCCACCGACTACATCCGCCATGCGGCACGGGCTGCGCGCAAATGCGCGGGCGACCCGCTCGGCGGGGAGCCGCTGCCGCCCGATCCGGAGTTCTTTCGGACGCTCGCCAAGGCCTTAGAAGAGATCGCAGCCGGCCTCGAGCGCCTAGGCACCCGCGAACCATGAGCGGCCGCGCCCAGGTGCGCGGCCTGCCACACGATCGCGCCGCAGTGTGAGCGGCTACCAGTACGTGCGGACGTCGGCCGCCCTGGACGACGTCATGACGACGCTCGCTCTGGACGGCGCGGTCGCCGTCGACACCGAAGCGGCCAGCTTCCACCGCTATCGCGACCGCATCTACCTCATCCAATTGTCCAATCGCTCCCTCACCGCCATCGTCGACCCCCTCGCGCTCGAGACGCTCGCGCCCCTCGGCGCGCTCCTCGCGGAGCCGCGAGTGGAAAAGGTGTTCCACGACGCCGATTACGACCTGCGCGTGCTCGACCGGGACTACGGCTTTCGGGCCGCGAACCTGTTCGACACCCGGGTCGCGGCCCAGCTCGCGGGCGAGCCGGCGCTCGGACTCGCCGCCCTGCTCGAGAAATACGCCGGCGTCCGCCTGGCCAAGGAATTCCAGAAAGCCGACTGGTCGCGTCGGCCGCTGACCGACGCAATGCTCGAGTACGCGGCCGACGACACCCGTCATCTGCTCGGGCTGCGCGATCGGCTGAGCGCGCGTCTGGAGGAGCTCGGCCGCCTCTCCTGGGCGGCGGAGGAATTCCGCCGGCTCGAGGGGCTGCGCTGGAACGCGGCGTCGGACGGTCCCGACGCCTACCTGCGCGTGAAGGGCGCCCGCGCGCTCGCGGACCGCCAGCGGGCCGCGCTTGGGATCCTGTACGACTGGCGCGAGCGCGTCGCCGCGGAGCAGGATCGCGCGAAGTTTCGCGTCGTCGGCAACGACGTCCTCGTCGCCGTCAGCCGGGCGTTGCCGCAGACCGTCGCGGCGCTCGTCGGGACGCCGGGCGTCCCGGCCTCCCTCGCCGAGCGCTACCAGGCCCCGTTCCTCGATGCCGTGAGCCAAGCGCTGGCCCTCCCCGAGGCCGCGCTCCCGCGGTTCGAGCGGCCCAAGGCCTTCCCTCGCGACGCCGCATTCGAGGCCCGGGTCGAACGGCTGAAGAACGCCCGCAACGAGGTCGCCCGGGCCCTCGGGCTCGATCCGGGGGTCTTGTGTTCTCGCGGAATCCTGGAGGCGGTCGCGCGCGCCATGCCCGCCGACCCTGCTGCGCTCGCCGCTATCCCCGAGCTCAGGCGCTGGCAGGTGAGCGTGCTCGGCCCCACCTTGCTCGCGGCGCTCGCCTAGAACCCCATCAGCGCGCGCACCTTCGGGTCGATGCGCTCCGGCGTCCAGTAGGGCTCCCAGACGATGGCGATCGCCACGTCGCGGACGCCCGCGAGCTGGCGGAGCACGCGGTCGGCTTCGTGCGTAATCTCGGGCCCCGCCGGGCAGCCCGGCGATGTCAGCGTCATCTCGACCCGCACGGCGCCGTCTTCCACCTCCACGTCGTACACGAGCCCAAGGTCGATGACGTTCAAGTCGAGCTCGGGATCCTTCACCAGGCGCAGCGCGGCCCGGACGACGTCTGGTGTCAACGATTCAGCGCTCATGGTCCGTCTCCTTCTCCTTGCTCGGTCAGCGCGCCGCGGTCGGCACAAGACAGTGCCGCCGTCGCGCCACCCATGCGTATGCCCGCCGCGCCAAGGGACGCACCCCCGGGATGGCGAAGATCACCGCGCAAAAGCGCAGACCGGGCAAGAACCGGCAGATCTCCGCCACGGCGTCCGCGCCTGCAAACACCCGCCCATCCGGCAGCACGAGGTGCATCTCGGCCGCCACCGCGGGCTCCGCAAGGCCGAGCTCGGCCACGCGGTCTGATTGCTGGAAGGGCACAAGCGCCAGCGTTCCGGCTCGGTCCCAACGCGACACAAGATCTATCGTGTCCCGGCAGAACCCGCAGGACCCATCGAAGACGATCGTCGGGCGATCAGGAGCCATCGGACGCTTGGGCAGCGGCGTCTGCCACCTTGCCGCGCACTTCCTTTAGTCGAGTAAAGGGGCGGCGCGTCCGGGGCGCGAACGCGCGATTCGTCAGCAGCACCACGAACAGGTCGCGGTCGGGATCGATCCACAGCGAGGTCCCGGTCCAGCCCGTGTGGCCGATCGAACGCGGCCCGAACCGGGTGCCCGCGCTCGACACCGTCTCGCCCGTCGGCACGGCCTGCCACCCGAGCGCGCGGCGCTCGGTTTTGGTTCCCGCCACGGGCGTCGCTGCCGTCGTAAACTCCTCGAGCGTCGCGCGCCGCACGAGGGGATGCCCGTCCGCGGTGGTGCCGCCACGCAGGATGAACTGGGCGAAGCGCGCGACGTCCGCGCCCGTCGAAAAGAGCCCCGCATGCCCGGCCACGCCCCCGAGCCGCACCGCGTTCTGGTCGTTCACCACCCCCGCAACCGGGTGACCGTGCCACTCGCCCGTCGGCGCGATCTCGCGCCGTAGGGCCGCAGGCGGGCGGAAGAGCGTGTGATCAAGCGCGAGCGGACCGCACACCTCCCGTGCCACGAACCGGTCGAGCGGCTCTCCGCTCACGTGCTGAACGATCTCGCCCAGCAGGATTCCATTCAAGTCGCTGTAGACGACCCGGCTTCCGGGTGGAACGACGGGCGTCGCCTCGTGCACGCGGCGGAGGGCCGCCGCGCTGTCCGGTTCCCGGAACAACGGCAGCGTGGGTTTGAGTCCCGAGGTGTGCGTCAAGAGCTCGCGCACGGTGATCGCGGCGGTGCCGGGAGCGCCGAACGCCGGGACGTAGGTCACAACCGGAGCGTCGAGACGCACCAGGCCGCGGTCGACGAGGAGCATCACGGCCGTGGTCGTGGCCAACACCTTCGTCAGGGACGCAAGGTCCCACAACGTGCTGTCCGGGTCCGGAACAGGGCTCGTCTTCGCCCAGGTGAGATGGCCGTAGCCCCGCTCGAAGAGCAGCGAGTCTCGTCGCCCGATCACGAGCACGGCCCCGGGGAATACCCCCTCGGCGATGCCCGCGGTGACGAGGGGGTCGAACGTCGCCCCTTTGAAGGCCGCCGAACCAACGGGCGTCGCCAACCCGACCTGCAGCGCGACGAGAAGCCCTAACATGAAGCGGCTGCTCAAACGGATTGGACGGGTGGGGGTGGCACGGGCAGGCGTCCCATTCCTTATATAAGCCGGCAGCCTCAAGCCTACCGCACGGATCCGGGCGCCAGCTGGTAGAGCAGCATGGCCGTACGAATGTCGCGTGGTGAAAGATCGCGCGCGCGGGTCTTCGCGAACATGATGTCCGTCGAGTCCGTGGAGTGGTCGAGCCCGATCAGGTGCCCGATCTCGTGCAGCGCGACCACCCGGACGTCGTCGGGCGAGAGCGGCCGCCCCCCCGGATCGAACGTGGCGATCGTGATCAACGCCCGCTGAATCCGGCCTTCGTTGTCCCAGGCAAGGTCGGTCTGTCCCGTGCGCTCGATGTTGAACCGCTCCTTCCAATGCACGGCCACTTCCGCATGGTCCGAGTCGGCGTCGAGATCGAAGCGCACCGGCACGCCCGCGTCCTGCCAGCGCTCGAAGGCGGTCCGGACCGACCCGAGGAACGCCGGCCGAAAGTTCTCGACGGAGTCCTGCCCGAGATACACGCGCACCGGCGTCGTGCTGCGGTCGTCCCAGCGGTGGAGCGCCGAGTCCGTGCTTTCCGCGACGATCTCGTCCAGGTAGGTGTAGCCCACACTCGCGCGCAGGCGTCGCCTGATGTCCGAGCGCGCGAGCTGGTCGATGTAGCTGAGCTCGGTCGCCGCGGGCAGGACCGTCTGCGGCGTCGCCGTCGGTGTCGTCGGGAGAGGGGCGGTGGTGGGCGCGGCGACCTCTGACGCGGCCCTCGTCGCGGCCGACACCGGATGCGCGGCCGTGTTGTGCCGCACAACGTGGCCGGCGACCGCGCTGATCGAGTCCTTCAGAATCCAGCCCGCGAGGAATACCGCGACACCGACGGTGAGCGCCGAGAGTCTGCGATCGCTCATGGGCGGAATATGGCCACCGCCCGTACGCGGCCGCTAGCGTCGCCCCGAGGGCGCTTCTATCATTGGGGCCCGCTCATGCACGGACGGTAGGTGATCACGTTACCCGCGAAACCCCTGGTGCGCTGGCGCGCCTGGGTGATCGCGGCGTGGGCGGCGCTCGCTGTCTTCTTTGCTCCGCGCGCGGCGCGTGTACAGCGCGTGCTCGACATCCGCGGCACCTCCCTCCAGATCACCGAGTCCGGGCGCTCCGCCGCGCTCGTTCAGTCGGCGTTTCCCCACCCGTTCGCCGAGTATCTCGCCATCGTCGTCGAAGGGCCCGTCCCGACCACGACACACCGTTTCCGCGTCGTGCTCGACTCGATCCGGACGGCCGCCGCCGGGCGCCCCTACATCAGCCAGGTCGTCGACATCGCGAGCCTCGTGGACTCGGGGTTCCTCACCCGCGACCGCTACGCGACCATGCTCGTCGCGTCGCTCAGCCCGACGCGACCCGACGATGGCACCGGGAGTTTGATCGTCAACCTGCGGTCCACGCTTGCGAACGTGCTCGCGCGGGTGCCGGGCGCCCGGAGCTTTGACGCCAAGGTCACGGGCGACGCCGCCTTGGACTACGACGCGCGCACCATCAGCGCGGAAGACACCTCGCAAAGCGAGGCCCGCGTCTTGCCGCTCACGCTCATCGTGCTCGTCGTCGCCTTCGGGGCACTCGTCGCGGCGATGCTCCCGATCATCGTCGGCGTGCTCGCAATCACGATCGCGCTCGGACTCGTCACGATCGCCGCGCGCTTCCAGGTCATGTCGGTCTTCGTCCTGAACATCACGACGATGGTGGGACTAGGCGTGGGGATCGATTATTCCCTGCTCGTGGTGACCCGGTTTCGGGAAGAGCTGAACCGGGGTCTCGCCCCGGTCGACGCCGCGGTGCGCACCATCGAGACCGCGGGGTCCGCGGTGGTGACGTCCGGGCTGACCGTCATGGTGGGGTTCCTGAGCCTCTGCCTCACGACCCCGATGACCGATACGCGCTCGGTCGGCACCGGAGGACTGCTGGTCGTCGCCGTGGCCGTGCTCCTCGCGACGACCTTTCTGCCCGCGCTTCTCGCGTTCATCGGACGGGGGATCGACCGGCCCAAGTGGCTCGCTCGCCCGCTGGCCCGCTTCCATACGCCCACCGGATGGGAGCGGTGGGCGCGCTGGCTCGGTCACCGCCCGTGGCGCGCGGTGGCCCTGGGGGGCGGAGCGATCGCTTTGTTCACCTCCCCCATCGTCGCGATCCGGCTCGGCATCCCGAGCCACAACTGGTTCCCCCCGCAGTCAGAATCGGCCCAGGGGCTCGCCGCGCTCCGCGACATGGGCGCGAGCGGGATCGTGACGCCGATCCGGGTCGTGATCCGCTTCCCGGAGGGGGAATCGGCGCTCTCGCCGCGACGCCTCGCCGGACTCAAGCTCCTCACCGACACCATTGCGCGAAACCCGCGCGTCAAGCTCGCCCGCGGCGTCGCGAGCGTCCATCCGGACATGTCCCGCCTACAGCTCGCCATCTACTACAGTGATCCGGCCGCCGCGCGTGCCGCGAATACCCGGTTCTTCGACGCCTACCTGAGCACCGACAACCGGACGACGCTCATCGACGTGATCCCGGGGGACAGCGTGTCGTTTTTGGGGATGATGGACGTGGTGCGCGGGATACGCGGCGCAATCCGCCGGGGGCTCCGGGGGCTCGACGGAGCCGAGGTCGCCGTCGGCGGGTTTCCGGCCGGCAGTCTCGATGCCCAGGAAACCCTCCTCCGCCAACTCCCGCGAACCGTGGGCTTCATCCTCGCCATCACCGCCGTGATGCTGTTCGCCGCGTTCCGCTCGCTCCTCGTCCCCCTCAAGGCGGTGCTCCTGAATTGCCTCTCGGTCGGCGCGGCCTTCGGCCTCACGGTGCTCGTGTTCCAACACGGCTACGGCGGGCAGATCTTCGGACTCGAGGGGCCGACGGACGCGATCTGGGGGGTGGCTCCGGTGCTCGTCTTCGCGGTCGTCTTCGGGCTGTCGATGGACTACGAGGTCTTCCTGCTGACGCGGGTGAAGGAAGTGTTCGACAAGACGGGCCGCAACGACCATGCGACCATGGAAGGCCTGTCCGCCACCGCGTCCACCATCACGAGCGCGGCGCTCATCATGATCCTCGTCTTCGGCGCGTTCGCCTTCGCGCGGGTGCTCGCCGTACAGTTGATCGGATTCGGGCTCGCGACCGCGGTGCTGCTCGACGCCACGCTAATCCGCATGGTGCTCGTGCCCGCGATCATGCACATCGCCGGCCGGTGGAACTGGTGGCCCGGGGTCAGAGCGCCGATGCCGGAGCGGGAGACGACGGTGTAGGGACGAGCCGCCCGAGCCGCGCGCCCCAGACGTCCCAGTGCCAGGCCGGCACCCGGGTGCCTGTTCGGGGGTCCTTCAAGGCCTTGTACTGAAGGGCCGCCGCGTTGAAACCGAGCGCCTCCCCGAGCGCGAGGAGCCCCTCGCGATCCGCGCTCACGAGGTGGACCATCGGCTCGCCCTCGTGCCGGTGCCGGTGCAGCCAGATCCCGCCGTCCAGCGCGAAGCACATCCCGTCGCGCCGCCGGGTGAATTCCCGATAGGCACCCGTCAGGAGCAGGAGATGCTGCCCTCCACCGTCGCGCTCCCCACCGCGGACGCGCTGCCCGAGAACAGGTAGCACTTCTGGTAGGTATTGGCGCTCGCGGCCGTGGCGGACCAGCCGACCGCCGTGGCCTCGTTGACCGTGAGCGTGACGCCGGACGTCGGCGTCAGATTGTTCATCGCCGCGAGGCTCAAGGTGTAGTGCGCGCTGTCGTTGAAGAACGCTTCTTCACCGATCGCGAGGTTGCGCAAGTCGGACTTCATGGCGGCGAGGTAGGCCTGTTCGCGGGTGTTCGAGTATTTGAGCATCGCGAAGGCCGCGAGGATGCCCATGACCACGACGACTACGAGGATCTCGATCAGGGTGAACCCGCGTCGCATCATGCCTCCCTTTCTTCAATATCGAACCACGGCCCAAGCGGCCGCAACCAGCTACGCCTTCGCATCGACCCAGTTTGGACCCGAACCGACACTCACCACGAGCGGCACCCGCAGAGCCGCGGCGCTCTCCATGTGGTGTCGCACGAGCGCGGTCGCGCGCGCAACCGCGTCCGTCCCCACTTCGAACACGAGCTCGTCATGGACCTGCAGCACCATGCGCGCCTCAACGCCCTCCCGGGCGAGCGCCTCGTCGATGCGGATCATGGCGATCTTGATGAGGTCGGCGGCCGAGCCCTGGAGCGGCGAGTTCGTCGCGGTTCGCTCGCCGAACGCCCGGACGCTCGCGTTGCGGTCGCGCAACTCGGGGATGTAGCGGCGCCGGCCGAAGAGCGTCTCCACATAGCCGCGTTCCCGCGCCGCGGCGACGGTGCGGTCGAGCCACGTCCGCACCCCGGCGAAGCGCGCGAAGTACTGCTCGATGAACCGGCGGGCGTCCTCGAGCGTGATCCCGAGCTGGCGGGAGAGCGCCAGCGGTCCTTGGCCGTAGATCGTGCCGAAGTTAATGGTCTTGGCCCGGGCGCGCATCTCCGGCGTCACGGCGTCCTGCGGGACGCCGAAAATGAGCGCGGCGGTCTGGCGGTGGATGTCGCCGCCCTCGGTGAAGGCCGTCACGAACGCCGGGTCGCCCGAGAGATGCGCGAGCAGGCGGAGCTCGATCTGCGAGTAGTCGGCCGTCAGGAGAACGCCGCCCGCGGGCGCCACGAAGGCACGCCGGATGGCCTCGCCACGCGGCGTGCGGATCGGGATGTTCTGGAGGTTCGGCTCCGAGCTCGACAGCCGCCCGGTCGCCGCGCCGGTCTGGTTGAAGCTCGTGTGGATCCGGCCGGTCGCGGGGTTCACGTACCCGGGCAAGGCGTCCACGTAGGTGGACTTGAGCTTCGAGAGCTCGCGGTACTCGATGAGCAGCCGCGGCACGTCGTGGCCCATGCCGGCGAGCCGCTCGAGCACCTCGAAGTCGGTCGAGGGACCGGTCTTCGTGCGCTTGAGCGCGGGGAGCCCGAGCTTCTCGAACAGGATGGTCCGGAGCTGCGGCGTGGAGTTGAGGTTGAACGCCACACCGGCCGCCCGGTAAATCGTCGCTTCGAGGTCGACCAGCTCCTTTGCGAACGCCCGCGAGATCTCGGCCAGTCGATCCCGATCGACGAGCACGCCGTGCCACTCCATCCCCACGAGCACCCGGACGAGCGGCATCTCGATCGTCCGCAGCAAGCCCTCCAGGTCGTGCGCTTGAAGCTCCGTGGCGAACGCCGCGCGGAGCAACAACACGGTCTCCGAGTCGCCGCAGCAGTACCGTGCGGCGTCGGCGGGCGCCACGGCCGCGAACGGGCGCTCCGCACGGCCCCGGCCGACGACGTCTGCGTAGCTCGACAGCGTGATGCCCAGCTGCTCGCGCGCGAGCTCGTCCAGCGCATGGGAGCGCCGACCGGGATCGAGGAGGAAGCCCGCAAGCATCGAGTCATAGACCACGCCGCCCAGCTCGACGCCCGCCCGGCGCAGCACGAGCCAGTCGTACTTGATGTTGTGGCCCGCCTTGGGCACGCCCGGGTCACCGAGCAGGGCGCGCAACGGCTCGAGCTCCTCGCTCGTGACGGGCGGCAGGTTTCGGGGCGTGACCTCCCCCAGCTCACCCGGGGCCCGGTGGGCGAACGGCAGGTACCACGATCGGTCACGGCCGACGGCGAGCGACAGACCCACGAGCTCGGCCCGCATCGGATCGAGCGACGAGGTCTCCGTGTCGAGTGCCACGATCGGGGCGCTCCGGCATGCGGCGATCGCGGCGCCGAGGGCAGCCGGATCGTCCAGCACCGTGGCCGCAGCGCCGGGGACGGCCCTTGAGTCCAAGACGGCGACCCGGGGGAGCGGCGCGAGCGGCTCGGGGGCGGGCGCGGGCGCCAGCGAGGCCACCTTGGGCAGGAGCGAGCGAAACTCGAGTTCGTTGAGGAGCGCCGTGAGACGCTCGGTGTCCGGGGCCCGGACCCGCAGCGTGTCCAGATCGAGTCCTACCGGGGCGTCGAGCCGGATCGTCACCAGGTCCCGGGACAGCCGGGCGAGCTCCGTGTCTCGCACCACGGCTTCGCGCGCCCGTTTGCCCGGAATCTCGGCCGCGTGGGCGAGCACCGTGTCCAGGGTGCCGTATTGGGCCAGGAGCTCGAGTGCCGTCTTTTCGCCGACGCCGCGAACGCCGGGCACGTTGTCCGAGCTGTCGCCGACCAGGGCCAGGAAGTCGATCACCTGAGCCGGGGGCACGCCGAAACGCTCCCGCGCGTTCGTCTCGTCCACCGAGTGCTCTTCGACCGCGGCCGGACCGCCGCGCCCGGGGTTGAGCAGCGAGATGCCGGGACCCACGAGCTGGTAGAAGTCCTTGTCGCCCGAGACGATGACCACGCGCAGTCCCCGCGCGACGGCCGCCGTGGCCAGGGTCCCGATCACGTCGTCGGCCTCGTAGCCGTCAATTCCAAGCACCGGGACCCGAAACGCCGCGAGCAGCGCCTCGATGCGTTCGACCGAGTGCGCGAATTCCTGCGCCAGCTCTTTGTCCAGCTTCTCGCGAGTCGCCTTGTAGGCGGGGTAGCGTTCCACCCGAAACGACACACCCCGGTCCTGCACCCAGCCGAGATAGTCGGGGGTGTGCTGGGACAGGAGCCGGATCAGGAAGTTCGTGACACCCCAGGCCGCCGAGGTGTTCTCGCCCCGGCTCGTCGTGAGGGGACGAGCGATGAGGGCGAAGAAGGCGCGATAGATGAGGGCGTACCCGTCGACCAGAAACAGCACGGGGGAGGCCATGGGCGCAAAGATAACAGCCCGTAAACAGCGACCCCGCCCGAACCGAGGGCGGGGCGGAGCGAACGGACGGAACTCCCGCTACACGCGCATGACGTTCGCCGCGTGGAGCCCTTTGTCGCCGTTCTTCACCTCGAACTCAACGACCTGTCCCTCGGCGAGCGTCTTGAACCCGTCCATCTGGATCGCCGAGAAATGGACGAACACGTCCTCGCCGCCGTCCTGCTCGATGAAGCCGTATCCCTTGGCGTCGTTGAACCACTTCACCTTTCCCTTGGCCATCCGAGTTGCCCTCCACCGTAGTCCATGCGGGGCGCATCACACGAACCCGGCATCGTGCCGGGGCGGTTAGATTTGCGCCCCCTCTAGAGGGTTGTCAAGCAGTCGCGCGCGACGCGGCCACAAGCCGTAACCTCCACGTGATCAATCGGTTGTGGCCGCGTACAACGCGCGGTAGATGGTCCAGTTGCGCAGCACCGCGCGGGTGTAGCCGCGGGTCTCTTCATAGGGGATGAGCTCGATGAAGTGATCGGGGTCCTGTGCGTCGGGGCGAGCGAGCCAGCGCTCGACTGGCGGCGCCCCGGCGTCGTAGGCCGCGACGGCGGCGTCCACGCGCCCTCCGAACCGGCGGAGCAGGCTCGCGAGGTGGGCCGCGCCCAAGTGGAGGTTCAAATCGGGGACCGTGATCCACGCGGGCTCGAAGGGGATGTCGAGCGCCCGCGCCGTCGCCGCGGCGGTCGAGGGCAGGAGTTGGGCCAGCCCGCGGGCGCCGGCGGTCGAGCGCGCCTCGGGGTTGAAGACGCTTTCCTGACGCACGAGGGCCGCGAGCAACAGCGGGTCCAGGCCGAACTCGCGTGCCTCGGCTTCGAGGGCGGTGCGGTTTGGCCACGGGAAGATCGCGCCGAGCACGCGCGGGTCGCCCGGCGCGCGCTGCGCCGCGAGCCATGCGAGTCGCACGGCGGCGGGTCCCCACCCGCGAGCCGCGAGCCCCGTGCTCCACACGAGCAGTGCGTCGGCGTCGGCCGGCGGGTCGCTCACCAAAGTCTCCACTTCGAGAGCGGCCTCGGAATCCAGGCCCGCGAGCGCAAGCGTGTCGAGGGTGGCGAGGCCTGAGTTGGCGCCGGCAGGCGGCGTCAGGGATCCGGGTGTGACGTGGAGCGCCGGCAGGCCGGCCGCCGACCGCGCGCGGAGGCCGTAGTAGCCGAGCGAGTCGTCGCGGGCGAGCGCGCTCCACAGGTCCCGCGCGGCGACGCTGTCGCCCCGACCGACGGCGAGACGGCCGAGCCAGTAGCGCGCGGCCTGTCGCTGGGGCCCTGGGGCCGCCACCTCTTGCTCATAGAGGGCGACCGCGCTATCGGGCCGGCCGCGGCGAACCGCCTCAGCCGCGAGTCGAAACCGCGCGCGCGAGGCGCGAAGATCCGTCGGATAGCGAGTGACGAGGTCGCCGAAGGAGCGCCGTGCGGCCGTCCAGTCACCTTGCTCAACCGCCGTCTCGCCGACCAGGAAGAGCGCGGCGGGCGCGGCCGTGTCCGCGGGGTAGCGCGAGGCGAAGGCCGCCAATTCAGCGGTCGCAGCGGGATCGCGCAGCCGGAGCAGGGCGCGGGCGCGCGCGTATAACGCCGCGGGCGCCACGGTCGAGTCGGCTGCGGCCGCGGCATAGGCGCGGATTCCCGCGCGCGCCCGGCCCGTCGCCACGCACAGGTCACCGAGCAGCTCGCGCGTGGCGCCGCTTGAGTCTCCACCCAGGACGGCCCGCTCGACTTCACGCAGGCCGTCGCTCGGCGCCCCGTGGCCCTTGAGCGCGCGCGCGAGGGCAACCCGCTCGGCGGCCGTGCGCGGCGGCAGACGGGCCAGCGCCCAGCCCGCCGCCACGTCCGCGGGGTCGCTCTCGGGCGCGTGGGCCATGATCCCATAGATCGCCTCCCGGGCGACCGTCGAGTCCCCGGTCGCGAGGGCCAATTCCCCGACGTCGAGCGGTCGGCCCGCCGCGGCGAACGCGGGGATCGCGAGCGCCGTGTCCCCCGCCGCGAGGAGCGCTTCGGCGCGCGCCACCGGCACGGCCCGCGCGGCGGCGGCCTTCAACCCGGCGAGTAACGCGAACGCGCGGGTCGTGTCGCCCGTCACCCTGGCCTCTCGCACCCTGAGCCAGTCCCCGATGCCCGTCAGTCCGCGGGCCGCCGCGTAGGCCCGGGCCGCGGAATCACGCGCGCCGAGCGCCTCGAATGCAGCCCCGACCCGCACTGCGAGCAACCAAGCGACGGGGGGACGCGCAGCGCGGCGAGCGGCTTCGAGGTCCGAGACGGCAGCGTCCCATAACCCGAGCGCGGCCTCGGCCTCACCGAGCACCGCCCGTCCCGCACCCTCGTCCGCGTCGAGCCACGACCGACCGCTCAAGAGCGCCCGAGCCCGTTCGTACTGGTGAGCGGCGAAGGCCCCGGCCGCTTCGGCCATGACCATACGCGGTTCTGTATCGCTCGCGCCGCGCCCGTCAGCGAGCTCGGCCGCATGCCAAGGGCGTCCGGCCTCGCGCAGGTCGTCGATGCTACGGGCGATGTCGGGAGGGTCCTGGGCGCGCGCGGTGTGAACGAGCGCGACCGAAAGCAGCGCCAGGCGGGCCGCACGTCGGCCGCGCTCAGTCCAAGTGGTAGAGGGCACGTCGCTTGCTCATTCTCCGCGAGGGGGATTAGTTTCGCGCATTCCCGTGCCCCCCGACGACCTGACGGGCCGCTCCCTCGCAGGGTACCGCCTCGAGCAACGCATTGGAGAGGGTGGTACGGCCGTCGTCTACCGCGCCCAGCACCCCGATCACGGGGGTTGTGCGCTCAAAGTATTGCGCGCCAAACTCAAGGGCGACCCCGCCGCGGTGAAACGCTTCCTCCGCGAGGCCGAATACGGTGCTCGGGTGCGGGACCAGCGCGTCGCGCGAATCTACGACTACGGACAGGCCGATGGTGAGCATTATCTCGCCATGGAATGGGCGGCGGGAGAGCCCTTGGCGGCCGCGATCGAGCGCACGGGACCCTTGGCGCCCCAGGCCGCAGCCGCGGTCATCGAACAGATCGCGGGCGCCATCACGGCGGCGCACACCGCGGGCATCGTCCATCGGGACTTGAAGCCCGAGAATATCATGTACGACGCGGTCACTGGAAACTGCAAGCTCCTCGACTTCGGGATCGCGCGCAACGCCGACGACCCGACCGAGGAGCGCCTCACCCGCACCGGTTACTTCGTTGGGAGCCTCGAGTACGTGGCCCCGGAAGCGCTCGGCGGCGAGCTCGTAGACGCCCGCGCAGACATCTACAGTCTCGCCACGATCACCTACTATCTCCTGAGCGGCTCACGACCGTTCGCCGCGAGAACGACGCAGGAGCTGTTCCGCCGCGTGCTCACCGAGGCCCCGATGCCCCTCAGCCGCGCCCTGATTGGTCGAAGCGTCTCCGCCGCACTGGAGCGGGCCATCATGCAGGGCCTCTCCCGCGACCCCGCGGCGCGGCAGCCCTCGGTCGCTGCCTTCGCCGCCGACGTGAGCGCCGGAGCTCAGGCTGCCACCCCAGAGCGGCAGGGCAGCCTCCTCGGGACACTGAACCGGCTTGTTGGGCGCAGGCCGCAAGCTTGAGATGAGATTAAACGTAGTAGCATTTGCTACTACTATAATATCGCTACAGGTGTGAGCCGCACCCCGACCGTAGACCAGCTCCGGACCCTGCTCCTCGCTCGATCCGTGCGTCGCGGGGATTTCGTGCTCGCATCCGGTCGTCGCTCAACCTTTTATATCGACGCCCGCCTGACCACGATGTCGGGAGAAGGACTCACCCTAGTGGGGACCCTCGGTTTCGAGCGTCTCGCCGAGCGCGCCTGGCACCCGCGCCTCATCGGGGGCCTGACGCTCGGCGCCGATCCCGTCGCCTACGCCATCGCCGCTACGGCCTACGCGCGCGGTGTGGTGCTGGACGCCTTCACCGTGCGCAAGGCGCCAAAGGATCACGGCACGGGAAAGCGCATTGAGGGGGTCGTGGTCGGCGACACCCCAGTCGTGGTGGTCGAGGACGTGATCACCACGGGCCACTCCGCCCTCGAGGCGATACACGCGGTCGAGGCCGAAGGGGGGCGGGTGCTCGGGGTGCTCGCCGTGGTCGACCGGGAAGAAGGGGGCCGGGATGCCTTGGAGGCCGCCGGTTACCCGACGGATGCCCTCGTCACGGCGGCCGATCTCGGGCTCCGGTAGGCTGCTTGTTCCGAGACGCACGCGATAGGATCCTTTGATCGTGCCGCCATCAGCTACCACCCCCGTCCCGGGCACCACCGGTACCGTCGCCCGCGCCAGGCGCTCGCTCGCGTCCTGGATGCGCGGGTGGGGTGACGACGCGGCCGACGTCGAACATCGCCTGCGGGACGCACAGGCCATCCGGCGCGCGCGAGGCCGGCGCTGGGCGCTGACGTCGGGCATCCTCGTGCTCGGCGTGCTGGGCTGGTTGAGCGGGGCCGTGCGCACGCACCCCCGCACGATGGTCCTCGTGACCGGGAGCGCCGCGATCCTGAACGCGCTGGCCGGGATCGTGGACGAGCGCGGCTGGTATCGGTGGTGGCTGGTGTACGTGCTGGCGCTGTTTGACGCCGTGCTCGTCGGCGTCCTCGTCGTATGGTACGGCCACGGCGGTCTTGTCGCCGCCTTCCTCATCGCCGTACTGCCGTACGCGTTCGATCAGGGCGAGGCGGTCGGTGACTTTCTCGTACTGATGTCGGCCCTCCTGTATCTCGGCGCGAGCCGCTGGCACGCGGCGCTCTACGGGGGCGCGGGCCTCGATACCGTGACCTACCTCGAGACCGTGGTCTTCATCGCCGTGGCGATGGCGCTGAAGCGGATTCCTGCGACCTTGATCCAGCGGATCCGCCACACCCGCAGCGTGATGGGCGTGGCCGAGCAAGGCCAGCTCGCGGTCCGCGCGCCTGCCCTTGAGGCGGACGAGCTCGGGTTTCTCGAACGCAGCTTCAACCGCATGCTCGAGGAGATCGGAGCGACGATCTCGACCGTGCAGCGGGAAGCGGATGAAGTCGCCGCCTTCGCGGAAGAGCTGGCCGCCGCCGCGGAAGAGCTGCACGCCACGTCGGACGTGGTCACGGGTACGGCGCAGCATCTCGCGACCGACCTCACGGCCCAGCGCGGCATGGTCGACGGGGCTCGCGTGGAGAGCGCCAAGGCTGCCGACCAGGCGGAGGCTCTGCGCGTGCGCGCGGAGCTGATGCAGGTGGACGCGAGCCGCCTCGTAAGCACGGCCGAGCGGGGACGGGAACGCGTCGCCCGGGCGTCCCAGACGCTCCGCGTCGTGGGGGACGAAGTGCGCGCGACCGCGGGCACGGTCGGCGCCTTGTCCGGAATGTCGGAGCGGATCGGCGGGTTTGCACAGACGATCGCCCGCATCGCCCGGCAGACCCACCTGCTCGCGCTGAACGCGGCGATCGAGGCCGCCCGGGCCGAAGAGCACGGTGAGGGGTTCGCCGTCGTGGCCGATGAAGTGCGGTCGCTCGCGGCGGAGGCGGGACAGTCGGCCCGCGACGTGGCCGAGCTCGTGGCCGACCTGCGGGTGGGCATCGACGCTGCGGCGCGCGCCATGCAATCGGGCGAGACGCAGGTGCGCGATATCGGCGGCGTGGCGGCCGAGGCAGACGCGGCGCTCCAGGAGCTTCATCAGGGGGTGCAGCTGATCGGCGACCTCGTGAACGCCACGGCTGACGTCTCCCGGAGCCAGGCGCGCCGGCTCAAGGAGCTCGCGCAGGCGCTCCAACAAGTCGCAGGGATCGCCGCGACGTCCTCCGAGAGCGCGAACGGGGCCGCCTCCGCTACCGCCACGCAGATCTCCGCTATGGGTGACCTCACGGCCACCTCCCAGCAGCTCGCGCAGCTCGCCGAGCGGTTGCGCGGCGGTATCGCCCGGTTCTCGGTGCTGTCCCGCGCGGCGCCGCCCGACCGCGCGGCGGCCGACTAGTCCCCGGCCCGGGAGGTGCTCGGCGCTGTCGATCCGTCTGTTCGGTGAGGCGTGAGCGGATGAAACGCGAGCAGAGCCTCCCGGTACGGGAGGATGAGTTCGGCCACGAACCGGCCGACCGCGAGCTCGAACGGCACGCCGGCGCGGAACCCGGCCGCCGTCAAACCGAAACGCGCCTTCACGTGGCGGCCGAAGCTTTGTGGGGACGAGTAGTCGAGGCGATACGCGACATCGGCCACGGCGAGGCCCGGCGTTTGAAAGAGGTACGCCGCGTGCACCAGCCGCACCGCGCTCAAGTAGCGTTTCGGCGACGGCAGCCCCGCCCGGCGGAATCGCGACGTCACGGTGGTCGGCGGGATCTGCAGGTGCCGCGCCAGGGCGCGCCCGGTGGGAAGCACGGGCGCGAGGCGCGCGAGGCTGTCGAAGAACAGTCGCGCATCGGCCGCCGCTTCGTCGATCGCGGGCAGAACACGCTCGAGGATCGCGGCCGCCGCGGGGCTCGCCGGGTGTCCCACGACCTCGCGCAGCTTGCGCCACCCGCCCGGCTCGGTGCAATCGACGGCGACCCGCACGCCGCTCGCGCCAAGCTGCAGCAGCGCGTCGCTCGCTACACCGTCGTGGTGCGATACCAGGGCGACGGCGGGAATCGCCGGAAACTCGCGCACAAACCGCGCGAGCCCGGCGAGCTCCGGGGCGGGGCAGCGATGCACCGAAACGACGAGCGCGTCCACCCGCCGCCGACGGGCGGTCGTCAACGCGTCGCGCAGCGAATCGACGTGCAGCGTGGTAAAGCAGCCTTCGCCCGCAGCATCGAGGCGGGGGCGCTCAGGCGATGAGAGCAGCGTGCATACCGTGACCATCGGCGCGAAGAGTAGGACGCGGCTGTCAACGGAACGTCAACAGATACGTGGGATTCTTCCCGAACGCGTTGGGAGACAATCGGATGGAGCCTGACTTCACGACGGCCCCCGCGCCGGGACGAAAGCTGGCGGTCGTCCTTGGGGCGACGGCGATCATCCTCGCCGCGGCCGGCGCGTTCCTGTTCCATCGCACCGAGAGCGTGCTCCGGACCGACCCCGGTCGCAGCAGTCGCACGCCGGAGATGCTGGACAAACTGCTCGCGCGTGCGGACGAGGCGGAGCGTGCCGGGGACCGGGGCACGGCGATCGTGAACTATCGGTTCGTGCTGGCCGTGGGGGCGAAGGGGGACTCGTCGTTGTTGCCGTACATCACTGCGGCGCAACGGGGCCTCGCCCGCCTCGGCGCCACGCCCGCGCCGTCCGGACCGCCGGGCACTCCCTGAGCATCCGCACCCCCCGCATGGGCCGGCTCGCCCGCTCGCCGGTCCACGCCCTGCTTTGGGCCGCGCTGCTCTGCGCCGGGTGCGAGCCACAGGCGCGCCGGGCGTTGGTTCTGGACCTTGCGCTCGCCGATCCGGCGCTGCTCGACGGGACGGCGCGCCCCTGGCGCGACGCGGGTTACACGGTCGAGTATCGGCGCTTTTATCCGCACGTCGCCCTCGCCGACGTGTCGCGCTACCATACGCTGGTCATCCTGCTCGGCCAGGAGCCCGAAGCGCCCTCAGACGCGCTCACCACGGGAGACCTGGCGATGCTCAGCCAGGCGCTCCGCACCGGCGCGGTGGTCGTCGTGGGCTACAGCGGCGACGGGACGGGGTCTCTCGATCGCTGGACCATCAACCGCTGGCTCGCATCGGAAGGGGCGGGCATCGGCATCGGCGACGCACCGCTCGAGGATACCACCGCGTCATTCGGTGCGGCGCACCCTCAGCCATGGGCGGCGGGTCAGCGGATCGGCGAAGCTCCCCTCGGCTCGGTGTACGAGCCGTTTCCCTTCGAGCGCAACCATCCCCTCGCCGTGCGGCGATCGTCCCAGGTGCTTGCCGTCGCGAGCCGGCACGCCTTCGTGCGCACCGCCCGAAGCACCGTACCGCGCCCCGCCGCCCCGATCGTCGCGGCCGTGCGCGTGGGCGAGGGGCTCGTCGTCGTCCTGAGCCGACACGCCCTCGGGACGCTCGAACCCCAAGCCGCGCCGACGACCGCGCCGCTCCTCGAACTCGGGGCTCTCGAGGGCACCCAGGACTTCCTCACCGCGCTGGCCCGCTGGACGCGGCGTCCGGCCCAGTGGGCCCACGTGCCACCCGCGGAGCACCCAACATCGCTCACGCTCGCCGGGGCTCCCCGTCCCGTCGAACTAGCGCCGGCCCCGCCCGCCGCCCCGCCAGGGGCCGCGACCGAGCCCCTCGCGCCGCCGCCGGCCGATCCCGGGCCCGTCGGTGTCCCTTCGTGGGTGCGACAGGCGGGGATGCGCGCCCTGTGGATCCCGCTCCTCGCACCGCCGGTGCCGAACGTAGCGGTCCGGCCGCCGGTGCTCGATTCGCTCGTCGGCTTCTTGGACGAAGCTGGCCTGAACTTGCTCATCGGCGACGCTGACCCTCAAGCCATCGCGGATTCCCTGCACCACCGGAGCGATGAACGCAGCGCGGTCCGGCGCGCCTGGAGCGATATCGTGACGCTGCTGCAGCCCACAAGCGTGGCCTGGATACCGGGGCTCGCCTATTGGCCGGCACGCGTCCCACCGGTGGCTGGTGACTCGTCACGAGATACGCGCGGCGACGCGCGCGGTGTACCGTGCGCGCTCGACTCCGCCGTTTGGTCTGCCGGTGTGGCGCCGGCCTTCACGACGCTCGCGCGCCTCGCCGGGGGTGAGCGACAATTCATTCCCGCGCTCGCGCTTGAGCTCGAGGCCCCGGGCTCTCCGCCCGACTATTCGATGGGTCAGGAGTTCTGTGATGTCGCGTGGCGGACGGCGGCACCGCGTCTCAGCCGCCAGTTCCTCGACTCCGTTCCACGGACAGCACGCTACCAGCGACTCCGCGACCAGGGCCTCCTCGGCTCCTACTACCAGCTGCTGGAGCAGGCGGTGGCCGATCGCGCGCGCGCCCTGCGCGACAGGGCCCTGCGCGAGCACCCGGGCCTCTATTTCGCCGTCCGGCTCGAGGAGGCGCCCGGAGACTGGTTCACGCTTGGGGTGTTGCGGGGGTTCTCCCTACCGGACCGACCGCTGCTCTTGTTCACGCCGGAGACCGATACGCGATCCCTCCTTGCGGCCTACCGCGCCCGGGGCTTGAACATGGTGCACGCTGTCGAACTGCCCACGGACATCCTCCGACCTCGGAATCTGCCCACGCTTAAGCGCCTGGTCTTCGGCGCCAACGACGGCTTCTGGCTCGGGCCGGGCCAAGCGGCCGGCGCCAAGCACCCCAGTCCCTCGGAACCTCTAGCTAGCGACAGTGTTGCAAACGTCCTGCGCCGGCTCACGCGGTGATGTCTCTGAGGCAATACGGGCTCATCCACTAGCCTTGCCGGAATGGCAGCGGGCGCCGTACCTTTGGGATCGAGGTGGAGGAGGCGGCGGGGTGTGTTGGTCGCGGCGCGCTGGCAGAAGGGGCGCGTCGAGGAAAGTCCGAGCTCCACAGGGCAGACTGCCAGGTAACGCCTGGGCGCCGCAAGGCGACGGACAGGGCCACAGAAAACAAACCGCCCCGGAGTCGGGGCAAGGGTGAAAAGGTGGGGTAAGAGCCCACCGCGTGCCTGGTAACAGGCGCGGCACGGCAACCCCCAGTCGGAGCAAGGCCAAATAGGCAGCGAGACCTGACCCGGGTCACTTGAGCTGCGGGTAGGCCGCACGAAGCGGCTGGCGACAGCCGCTCTAGAGAGATGACCATCTGCCCACCTTGGGTGGGCAAACAGAACTCGGCTTATGGCTCTACCGCCCTCCTCACCCCCGCCCCTTAAGCCCTATCCGCCTCAATGGGAGACGGTAGCGGACCTGCGTGTGTTCCGGACCACAAATGAGGAATGGCAAAAGCTGCTCGGATGGCGGTCCGACATGCGCAAGCGGGGGTGGCGGCTGCTGCGGGTCTCAAGCGACGGCCCGGAGCTCGTGGCCGTCTTCGGCCGCACCAAGGCCGAACGTGCCCGCGAGCCCACGGGGTGACGCCGGGACCCATCGCGCTGGCGCTCGGCTCGCTCGCCTTCGGGGGCGTCACCCCGCCCGGCCTGTCGCTTCGTACCCCGCCTGAGGCTGTGCGCTACGGACCCTGCGCCGTCCGCTACGTCGTCCATCGAGATCTGCACATCACCCAGTCCATCGGCGGCCAGCCACAAACCCAAGAGCTCGGCGCCCGGGTGTTCGTGAGCGCGACCATCGTTGGACCGGGCGACACCGCGGGCTATCCGGCTACGTTCACGGTCGACTCCGTCGTCCCTGACTCCGGGATGCCCGCGCCGCTCGCCGAGGGTCTCGCCAAGGTTCGCGCACTCGTCCTCGCGGGGCGCGTCAGCCGGCGCGGGGAGTTCCGCGGCACCCCGGCCACCGACAGCCTGTTGGCCGCGGTTCCCGCGCCCGCGGCCCTCCTTGGCAGCTTCCGTGACTTCCTGCCGCGGATCCCCTCTGAGGGAGCGCAGCTCGGCGGTGCATGGGCCGACACGCTATCGGTCACGGTCCGAACGGGTGGCGGGGAAGTCACGCGCCGGACCGTCGTCTCGTCCAAAGCGACCGCGTGGGAGCCCCACGGGGATGGCTGGAGCCTTCGCATCGAGGCCCAAGGCACGTTTACGGTGGCCGGGTCAGGAGCGAACAACGGCCAGCCGTTTACCGTCACGGGTAAGGGCGTCACGGCTACCCAGGCCCGGATCGCCGACGACGGGCGCTTTTTGGGCGGGGAGTCCCGCGATTCCACGGATCTGACCGTCAGCTTGCCCGTGCAAAACCTTACGATGCCGGTCACCCAGATTCTGCACTCCACGGTCGCGGTGCTCCCGTAGCCCGGCGCTGGTGGAGTCCGTCACTCGTAGCCGCAGCCCTGCTCTGGCCGGCACTCGCCGTCGCTCAGGTGGCGCCCAACCGCGCGAGCGCCGAAGGCACGCCGAGCGACCTGGTTGACGCTCGGGCCCTCTGGGTGAATCCGGCGGGCCTCGCGGTGACCCCCGAAGCGTCGCTCCACCTTGGGCTCTCCGGCAGCCCCCTCGGATCGGGCGGCCGGCTGCGCCAAGCCACCTTCAGCCTCGACTCGCGCGGCGTTGGGTTCGGATACCAGCATGACGTCTTCTCGGGCAGCGTGGGCGACACGTATCGCGCGGCCATCGCGGCGGGCAGGCCGGGTCTCTCGGGCGGCCTCGCGCTCGCGCTCTATCGAGGGAACACGAAAGCGACCGGGTGGGATGCCGGGCTCGTGGTCACCGAGCGCCCCGGTCTCGCGCTGGCCGGGGTGCTCGCGAACATCGGGCATCCCGTTGTGCGCGGGCTTGAGCAGCCCACGACCCTCGTCCCAAGCGCCACCTTCCATCCGATCGGGTCCCTCCTTTCAGTGTCCGGGCTCGGACGCCTGACCGCGGACTCTGCGCTCGGGTTCGCGGCCACCGCGAGTCTCGTCACCCAGGGTCGGACCCGGCTCGGCGTGTCGTTCAGGATCGACTGGGACCGCGCCTTCCGGCGAACCGGCTTCACCTTCGGGCTCTCACTTGGGGGGCCGGACCGGGTGGGTGTCGTAGCCTCGACCATGACCGGGACGAGCGGCCTCGCAGCAGGAGACCTCTACGGCGTCTCCACCCGAAGCTCCTCTCGCTAGCGCCCTACCGACACGAGTGCCCAGCGTCTTGTCCTGGGCCTCTGTGGTTCGCCGGGCAGCCGCGGCGGCGGCCGTCGTCGCTCTCGTGTGGCTCCTCGCCGTGTGGCCACCGCCCGTCTGGTGGCGGACCCACTGGCCGCGGGAAACGGCGATGATGGAGCGCGCGACCCAGGGCACCACGGCTCCGACCCCGCGCTACCGCCCGACGCCGCTCGAGGCAATGACGCCCGCGTTGCGCCGCATGGTGGTCATCGGCGAAGACTCGCGGTTCTGGACTCATCACGGCATCGACTTCGCTGAGCTCGAGGACGCCTTGGGGCTCGATCGCGCTTCGGGAATAGGCGCCGTCCGGCAGGTGTGGGAGCGCCGCGCGCGGCTCCGCGGCGCGAGCACGATCAGCCAGCAACTCGCAAAAAACCTCTACCTCTCTCCGTCGCGAAGTCTCTTGCGCAAGCTGAAGGAGGCGGTGACGGCGGTGCGGCTGGAGGGAGCTCTGGGGAAGAGTCGCATCCTCGAGCTCTACCTAAACCTGGCGGAGTGGGGTGGGGGAACCTGGGGCGCGGAGGAGGCGAGCCGCCGCTATTTCGGTCGCGAGGCATCCGAGCTCGACGATTCCGCGGCCGCGGCACTCGTGGCCGCGCTTCCGTCGCCACGCCGCGCGAACCCCGCTCGCCCCTCGCCCGGGTGGGCGCTGCGCCGCACCCTGATCCTGGAGCGTTACACGGGTGTCCCCGTGAGCTTGCCAGCGGAGGACTCCGAGGCGGACACGGCAGCGCCGCGGGTCGGCCTCGACTCAACGCTCGACACGGGCGCGATCACTCCGCTCCCCGCTGAGGCGCCGGCCGCGATCCCCCAAGATTCGGTCGATACGGGACGGCCGCCGGGCCGGGACACAGAGTCCCTCCCACCACCCTAGGACCGGATTGTTAGCTGAGCGTCAGTCGACGAGGCGGAGCGGCATTACGAGCGCCATGTAGCTCGCCGGGTCGTCCCAGCCAACGGGCTCGATCGTCGCAGCCCGCTCGGGCGCCTTGAACGTGAACCGCACCTCGTCGGTGGGCATGAACTTGAGGATCTCGAGCAGGTAGGTCGCGTTGAACCCGATTTCGAGCGGCTCGCCCTCGTAGGTCACCGCGAGCTCGTCTTGCGCTTCGCCCAAGTCCGGCGTCTGCACCGAGAACTTGACGCTGCCCCCCGAGAAGGCGAGCCGGATCCGGTGTGTCTGGTCGCTCGCCACCACGCTCATCCGCCGCAGCGCGGCGGCGAGGGCCGCGCGGTCTGCCGTCGCGGACTTGTCGTTCTCGCGCGGAATCACCTGCTCGTAGTTCGGGTACGGCCCCTCGATGAGCCGGGAGAACACGAGGGCGCCGCCCGCCCGGAAGCCGATGTGGTTGTCGCTGCGCGCGATCTCGAGCGCCGCCTCGGCCGGGATGAGGCGCCGCACCTGCTCCAGTGCCTTGGGCGGCACGATCAAGTCTGCCGTCGACCCGCCGCTTGCCGGTACATCCATCTTCGCCAGCCGATGGCCGTTCGTGGCGACCATCCGCATACGATCCGGGCGCAGCTCCCAGAGCACGCCGTTCAGGATCGGCCGGCTCTCCTCGGTCGAGGCCGCGAAGGTGACGTGGCCGACCAGCTTCTGAACCACGCCGGCGGCCGCTTTCCAGGCACCGTCGAACCGCACCGCGGGGAACGACGGGAACTCCTCCCGCGGGAGCCCGAGAAGCTTGAACTTCGAACGACCGCATTCGAGCGACACGCGGGACTCGCCCGCGCCCGTCACGCGCACTGGTCCGCCGGGCAGCTCGCGCGTAATGTCCACGAGCTTCTTCGCCGGCAGAGTGACGGCGCCTTCCGAATCCACCTCCGCCGCCACGGTCATGCTGACCGCGATGTCCAAGTCGGTGCCGGACAACCGCAGCCCGTGGGGGCCGGCCTCGAGCAGCACGTTGGCCAGCACCGGGAGCGTCGTCTTCGCCGGCACGGCGGCCGCCACGGCGACGAGACCCTCCTGCAAGGCTTCCCGCGTGATCGTGAACTTCATGGCCTGGTCCGAGTTGGAATCGAGGAGGCGAAGCTTACTACTACTATACTATATAGAAATACTAGTAGTAGTAGTAGAGCGCGGGGAAATGTTGGCGGTTCGCTTAAGCCCTGCGCGATGAGCCTGATGCGCCCGTCACAGCATGTGGGCACCGTGTGTGGAGTGTGGGCAGGTCGGCCTCGATCCACATGGTTCGTCCGCTTCCCCACGCTCGTCACATCGCCCTTCCCACATGTGGCCTAGAGTGCGGACAACTCCTGCCGTGCCATTTCCACCCGATCCTTGAACGTCCGGTCGCGGATCATCTGGCGCTCGACCTTGTCCACGGAGTGGATCACCGTCGAGTGGTCGCGCCCGCCAAAGGCCTGACCGATTTCGACGAGCTGCATGCCGAGCATGTTCCGCGCCAAGTACATCGCCACCTGCCGGGGGATCGTGAGCGTCTTGGTCCGCGCCTTCGAGCGCAGCCCCTCCGGGGTCACGCCCCAGCGGCGCGCGACCACCTCCTGCACCCGGTCGATGCTCGGATTGGCCTGGCCGATGTAGGAGGCCCCCTCCTCGCCCTGGCGGATCTTGTCCGACAAGGCGTCGCGCGCGAGCTCGATCGTGACCTCGCGGTTCTTGAGGGAGGCGAAGAGCAGGAGCTTGATGATGCACCCTTCGAGCTCCCGGACGCTCGAGCGGACGTGCTCGGCGATGAAGCGTAGCACGTCGTCCGGGATGGTGAGCTCGAGATGGTCCTGCTCGGCCTTCTTGCGGAGGATGGCGATCCGGTGTTCCAGGTCCGGGTGGCCGATGTCGGCCACCATGCCCCACTCGAAGCGCGAGATCAGCCGGTCCTCGAGACCGGGAATCTCCTTCGGGGCCCGGTCCGACGTCAGCACGATCTGTTTATGCGCTTCGAACAGTGCATTGAACGTGTGGAAGAACTCCTCCTGCGTCATTTCCTTGCCTTCCAGGAAATGCACGTCGTCGACGAGGAAGAGGTCCACATCGTTGCGGTACCGCCGACGAAACTCCGACATCGTGCGGGCGTGGATGGACTCGATCACTTCGTTGATGAACTGCTCCGCCCCGAAGTACTGGAGGCGCGTCTGCGGGTGCTTCTCGATCACCGCGTGCGCGATCGCCTGCATGAGGTGCGTCTTGCCGAGCCCCGTGGCGCCGTAAATGAAGAGGGGGTTGTAGGTCTTGCCGGGCGCTTCCGCGACCGCGTGGGCCGCCGCCGCGGCGAGCTCGTTCGACTTGCCGATGACGAACGTCTGGAACGTGTAGCGCTCGTTGAGCGGCGTCGTTGCGACGGGCTGCTTCTCGGGCGCTATGGTCGCGCGGGGGGCGACGAAGAAATCCATCTGGGGCCGCTGCTGGCGGTCTTCCTGCACGCGGAAGACGACGGTGGTGGGGCGGCCAAACACGCGCTCCGCGGCTCGGGCGAGCACGCCGGCGTGTTTGGATTCGTTCCACTCAACCGCAAATTGGTCCGGAGCGCCGACGATCAAGCGACCTTCGTCGAGCGCGAGCGGCTCGGCTGGCTCGAGCCACGTTCGGATCGTAGCGTCGGGAAGTTCCCGCCGCGCCTCGTCGAGGAGACGCTTCCAAGCTTCCTTCGTCGACTGCTCCATTAACGATCTAAGAGGTGGGAGTGTCGCAGGGCGGCCCGAAAGTACGATCCACGTGTGGGAAAGTCAACCTTGACCGCCGCGCTTCGCGCAATGTAGTTTCCCCGCCTCACGACGAGGACGTAATGGGTCCAACCTACCGCCCACGCAATCGGCGCCGCATCAACAAGCATGGATTTCGGGCGCGCATGAAGGACGTGTGGGGTCGCGCGGTGTTGTCGCGGCGGCGCAAGAAGGGCCGCAAGCGACTGGCGATCCGGCTGCCGTCGAAGCACGGGGCCGCTAACGACTGAGCGGCTACCACGCCGCATGCGTCTCGCGCGTGGGTCGGCGATCGGCGCGTGCTGGGAAGAAGGGCGTCGGTGGCGCGGCAGACTCCTCGAATTCGCTTGGCGACCCTCTCCCACCGGTCATCCCCGTGTCGCGGTCGTGGTGCCCCGCTTCCAGTTCACAGCCGTGGCCCGCAACCGGCTCCGTCGGCGATTGAGGGAGCTCGTGCGTCGCGAGGCTCTGGCCGGGCTGCCCAGTGTAGATCTGGTCATTCGCACGAAGCCGTCCGCGTATGCGGCATCGTTTCCCGGACTGCGCGCCGAACTGGCGGGCAACGTGACGCGGATCACGTGAACATCGCACTGTGGCCGCGCCGCGCCGTCCTGGGAGCGATTCGTCTCTACCAACTCACGCTCGCGCCGCTTGTGTTCACGCAGTGTCGCTTCATCCCCACCTGCTCGCGCTACACCTTCGAGGCCGTCGAGCGGTACGGGGCGCTGAAGGGGACCTGGCTGGGGATGAAGCGGATCGCCCGCTGCCATCCGCTGCGGCCGGGCGGCTACGACCCCGTGCCCTGAGGCTGATCAGTGGATCGACGCGTCATCCTCGCGATCGTGCTCATGCTGATCGTGGCGATCGTACCGAGCATCTTGTTTCCGCCGAAGCGGCCCGTGGCCCCGAAGATTCCGGCTCGAGCTAGCGCGGCCCTCCCCGCGCCCTCGGCCGCCACACCGCCCGGGCCGCTCGCGCTCGCGCCCGCACCGCCACCGACGCTCGCCGCGGCCGAGACCGTGTGGGTGGAGTCAGCCCACTACCGCTTCGGGTTCAGCACGCGGGGCGGAGCGCTCGTGAGCGCGGAACTCCTTGATTTTCAGTCCTTTGCGCCGTCGGACAAGCGGGTGCCCGTTGAGCTCGTGCCGGCAGACCGGCCGCTCCTCAGCGCCCGGCTCGCCGTGGGCAGTGACACGCTCGCCCTTGCTGACCTCTCCTTCACGCCGAGCACACAGGCGCTTTCGGTCACCCGAGACACGGCGCTCGTGCTCGTCGCCCAGCGCGCTGGCACTGATATCCGGCTCACCTACGCGTTCTCGCCCGAGGACTACCGCTTCCGCGTTCACGGTCACGTGGGCGGGCTCGGCCCGACCGGCGCAGTGCTCGTGCTGGGTCTCGGGGACGGCGTGCGGTCGGTGGAAGCCGACTCGGTCGACGACTTCCGCCACTACGCGGTGGTGACCAAAGCCGCGCGCACGCAGAGCACGGCGTTCGCCTCGCTCAAGCCGGGCGAGCAAAAAGTCCTGGACGGTCCGTTCGAGTGGGTCGGGATAAAGTCGAAATACTTCCTGATCGGCGCCCTCGCCATTGACTCGGGCGAGGCCCAGTTCGCCGGCAGCATCGCCGTGGGTGGACCTCGTACAGGCCGGTTGGCCTCCCGCGCCGCGGTGTCGGCCACGCTCGCCGTGGCACCCACGGGCGAGTTCAACTTCTCAGTCTACGCGGGCCCGCTCGAATACCGGCGGCTCGTGCGGATCGGCCATGGGCTGGACGACGCCAATCCCTACGGCGGGTTCTTGCGGCCGATCATCCAGCCGGTGTCGGCGTTCGTCGTGAACGTGCTGCTCTGGATGCACGAGAAGCTGCACCTCGCCTACGGTTGGGTGCTGATCATCTTCGGCGTCCTCGTGCGCCTGCTGCTGTGGCCCCTGAACCAGCGCGCCATGGAGTCGAGTCTGCGGATGCAGGCGGTCGGCCCGCTCATCAAGTCCGTCCAAGATCGCTACAAGAACGAGCCCGACCGGCTGCAGCGCGAGATGCTGAAGATCTACCGCGAGCACCAGGTGAACCCGTTCGGGGGATGCCTCCCGATGGTTCTCCCGATGCCCGTGCTGTTCGCGCTGTTCTTTGTGTTCGCGAACACGATCGAATTCCGGGGTGTGCCCTTCCTGTGGCTCCCCGACCTGTCGCGCTCGGATCCCTACTTCATCATCCCCATCGTGATGGGGCTGTCGATGTTCGTCCTGTCGAAGGTGGGCCAGATGGGTATGCCGCCCAATCCCCAGGCCGCGACGATGCTCTACGTGATGCCCGTGTTCATGACCATCCTGTTCATGCGCTTCGCATCCGGGCTCAACCTCTATTACGCGGTCTCGAATCTCTTCAGCATCCCCCAGCAGTACGGGCTGGCCCAGCGCCGTCGCCGTCAGACAGGCCGACCCTCGTCCGGCTGAGGCCACGGGTCCATGCTGAGCGACCCGATCGTGGCGTTGGCCACGCCACCCGGTCGCGCGGCGCTTGCCATCATTCGTTTGTCCGGGGCCGGGGTGTTCACCGTGGCCGGACGGTGCGTCGAGCCTTGGCCTGAGGCGCCGCGCACGCTGCGGCGCGCGGCGCTCCGACACCCCGCGACCCGCGAGCTGATCGACGAGCCGCTCGTCGCGCGCTACGCTCGGCCGCATTCGTTCACGGGCGAGGACATGGTCGAAGTGTTCACCCATGGGGGGCTCGTCGTCCCGGCGGACGCCGTCGTGGCGTTCGTCGGCGCGGGCGCCCGGGCGGCGCTCCCGGGCGAATTCACGCGCCGAGCTGTCCTCAACGGGAAGCTCGATCTGCTCCAAGCGGAGGCGATCGGGGACCTGATCGAGGCGGGGTCGCCGGCGCAGCGACGGCAGGCCCTGCGGCAGCTCGATCGCGGGCTCTCCGAGCGGCTGGGCGCGCTCCGTGCGGCGGTGCTCGACCTCGAGGCGCTGCTCGCCTACGACATCGACTTCCCAGACGAGGACGACGGACCCGTGCCGCCGGAGCGCGTCGGGGAGGCCACCCGGGCGCTTCGGACACACCTGGCGACGCTGCTGGCCACGGCCCCCGAGGGCGAGCGCCTGCGGGCCGGGGCTCTCGTCGTGATCGCGGGGCCGCCGAACGCCGGCAAGTCGTCCCTCTTCAACGCGCTCCTCGGTACCGAGCGCGCGATCGTGACCGACGTCCCGGGGACGACCCGTGATGCGATCGAGGGGCTCGCGACGATTGCGGGCTTTCCGTTCCGCTTGGTCGACACGGCCGGGTTGCGGGACGGCGCGGACCGGGTGGAGCGGCTGGGCATCGAAGTGTCACACCGCTACCTCGCCGCCGCGGACCTGATCCTGTACTGCGAAGAGGCTGCCGCCGCTCCCGGCCGCGCGGACTTCCTCGCGGGTCTTGAGGCACCGGTGCTCTCGGTCGAGACCAAGGCTGACCTGCATCAGGGACGCTCGACCGACTCGATCGCCGTCTCGGTCGTGACGGGCGCGGGTCTCGACACGCTGCGACGCCGACTGGCGGAACTGGCGTTCGGGCGGCTCCTCGCCGCGGGCGACGAGCCCCTGGTGACGCGTGCCCGCCACCGCCTCGCGCTGGGCCACGCATTAGCGGAGGTGGACGCGTTCCGCGACGCCCGGGACGGCGGCGTCGAAGCGGTGGCCGCGGCCACGCATCTGCGGGCCGCGGTCGACGCGCTCGACGAGTTGGTCGGCACGGTCACCCCGGACGACGTGCTCGACCGCGTCTTCGCGAGCTTCTGCGTCGGGAAGTAGGGCCTAGTGCGGCGGGGGACTGGGCGGTGCGGGCAGGGCGAAGACGGTAAGAATCCCGCCCGCGTTGGTCGGGCCTCCGCCGGTCGCGACCGCGGCGAGCGTGGCGTTTGAGTCCTGCACCGCGCCGGTCGGGGTGACCCCGGAGAGAATCGCCACGTACTGACGGCCGTCAGGGCCGAGATAGCTGATCGGGCTGCCGACGATCCCCGCCGCCGTCTTGAACCGCCAGAGCTCCGCCCCCGAATGCTGGTCCAAGGCCTTGAGCCAACCGTCTAGCGTTCCGTAGAAGATCAGTCCGCCGGCCGTGGTGAGCGCGCCTCCGCCGAGCGGGAGCGGCTCGGTCACGACCCACTTCACCTTCCCTGCGGTCGCGTCCCAGGCGATCAAGCGACCGCGGTAGCCGCCGAGGCCGGGGTACATCGAGACCACGCCGCCGACGAGCGGTCCGTCACGCGCCGCCTCGGGGCCGTGGTAGTCCATGCAGGCGTTCACGGTCGGGACGTAGAACCACCCGGTCTGCGGCGAGTACGCCGCGGGCGCGAGCGTCTTGAGCCCGATCGCCGCGGGACAGACCCCCTGCGTCGTTTGGGTGGCGCTCGTGGCGAACGCCGGGTTCACGGCCGGCAGTCCGGTGGCAAGGTCGATGCGCGAGGCCCAGGTCACCTGCCCATAGGGCTCGGCGAGGAGCACCTTGCCCGTCCGCCGATCGAGGGTGTAGGCGAACCCGTTCTCGTCGAAATGCACGAGCGCCTTGACCGGCTCCCCGCTCACGAGGATGTCGACCAAAATCATTTCGTTCAGCCCGTCGTAGCCCCACTCGTCGTGCGGAGTCGTTTGATAGACCCAGGCCACGCGCCCGTCGTCCGGGTGGCGGGCCCAGATCGTCATCGACCACTTGTTGTCGCCCGGGCGCACGTCGGCGTTCGCCGGGGCGGGACGGCCGGAGCCGTAGTAGACGAGGTCGAGCTGGGGATCGTAGGCGTACCAGCCGGTGGCGGCGCCCCCCGCGCCAGACTGGGCGCCCCAGGTACTCGCGCCCAGATTCGCTCCCTGCATCGAGGGGTAGAGCGCCTTGGCGGGCGGCGTGAGCCGCACCTCGCTGTCGGGCCCGGTGCTGTAGGCGCGCCAGCGCTCGGCGCCGGTCGCGACGTCATAGGCCGAAACCCGGCCGCGTACCCCAGCGCCGCCTGCGCCGAGCAGGACGACGTCTTTGACCACGAACGGCGTCCGTGGCGCGAGGGCGCCGGGGCCTGAATCGGGCTGGATGCGCCACACCACCGTCCCCGTCTTCGCATCCAAGGCGACGAGCGCGCCAGACGCGAGCGCGAGGAAGAGCTTCCCGCTTGGATGGTAGGCGAGGCCCAACGTCGTGCCGGGGCCCGACGGCGGGTCAGCCGGTGCGTACGTCCACCGGGTCGGCGCTCCTGGACGGGCGAGATCGAGGGCGTAGACGCGGTTCGGAGCGGGCGTGTGGACGTACATGACATCGTTCACCACGAGCGGATTCCCGTCGTGCGGCCCGAGGACGCCGGTCGAGAAATTGAAGGCGACCGACAGGTTCTTGACGTTCGCGCGTGTGATCTCGGTGAGGGGACTGTAGCGCTGAAGGTCCGGGGTTCTCCCGAGCGCGGCCCAAGCACCCCAGGGCGTCGGGGCCCCCTGCGCCGCGAGGACCGTCGCACCGAGGATGTGGAGCGCACCAACGACCGAGGCCCGCAGGGGATGGCTCACTTACTCTCCCCGGGCCGCACGAACTTCCGCGCGGTGCCGCGCAGGGCGCCCCCGGACGGGCGCCACAGTGCGGCCGCGTCGATGGCGCGGGCGAGCTCGACGTCGTTCGCCGTGACGCCGCCCGCGGTGTGGGTCTGTAGCTTCACGGTCACCTTACCCCAGCTCACGGCCAGGTCGGGGTGGTGATCGGCCGCTTCGGCCACATAGCCGATGGCGTTGACGAGCATCAACGTCGTGGGCCACCCATCCGTTTCAAACGTGCGGACGAGCCAGCCTGCTTCGTCGCGCCACCCGGGCAGTGCCGTAAGGGCACGCGCCGTCTCGGCATTCGTGTACGCCTGTTCCTTGTCCATCGACCCTCGGTCCTCTCCAGTCGCTAGATGACGGCGCCACCGTTCACAGCGAGCATCTGTCCCGTGATGTAGTGCGCAAGATCAGACACGAGGAACACCGCCGCGTACGCCACGTCGGCCGGCGTCCCCCAGCGCTTGAGCGGGATCGCCTCGGCGATTGCATCCTTTCGTGTCGCGTCGAGGCCCGCCCCCCAGGTCGTCTCGATCCAGCCCGGGCCGAGCACGTTGACGCGGATGTGCGGCGCCACCCGACGCGCGAGCGCCCGGCTGAAGCTGTAGACGCCGCCCTTCGCCGCGGAGAAGATCTCCGAGTACTGCCCGCTCGTCGCCCCGCCGACTACGTGATCCCATGCCATGTTGAGAATCGTCCCGCCCCCGGGCTGCGCGCGCATGACCTCGACCGCGGCCCAGGAGGCGAGCACCGTGCCGCGGAGGTCGGTGGCGAGGAGCCGCTCGAGTTTGGCCCCCCAGTCGAGGTCCCGCGTGGGTCCGGTTAGCACATCCGCGCCTGCATTGTTGATCCACACGTCCACGCGCTCGAACCGAGCCTGCAGGGCCTGGGCGAGCTTGTCGATATCCGCCGACGTGGTGACGTCTGCGGGCAGGAGCTCCGCGCGGCGGCCGAGCGCCCGGACGGCGGCGGCCGTCGCTTCGGCGCCGCTCTGGTTGGCGTGGTAGGAGACCCCGAGGTCGGCGCCGGCCTCGGCGCACGCGAGCGCGATAGCGCGGCCGATGCCGCTGCCCGCGCCGGTCACTAGCACCACCCGCCCCGCGAGCGAGAGCGCGATGGCCCGGGGCTCGTCGAGGGTCGCCCCCATCGGGGCGCGATCGCTCGGGTCGTGGTCCACGGAGCTGCTGCTACCCTGGCGACGCGGTCAGTCGAACGCCGCGCGGTAGGTGGCCGACTGGCCGAAGTTCTCTTCCACCTCGACTTCGAGCGTGCGCAGCCGCAACCCCCGCTCCCCCGAGCGCTCTAGCTCCGCCCGGGCGCGCTGGGCGAGATAGCGGGCAAGCATTTCGACGGTCGTGTTCGGAATGGGCAGGAGCGCGCACTCCCGCCGCGGGAACTCGTAGCGAGGAACGCCGTCGTGGGCGACGGCAACCCGGTCGCCGCGCTGCTCGATCACGAGTTTCGGGTTCTCGAGCGGCAGGAGCACCTTGTGGTCGATCTCGTCGGTCAGCCGCTTCATCAGCTGCTTGAGTTCGCTGAAATCGAACACGTAATGCGCCTCCGGCTCGAGGCCCCCTTCGACGGCGACCCGCGTGCGGTAATTGTGCCCGTGGAGCGGCTCGCAGCGGTCTCCAGGCAACGTGATGAAGTGCGCCGAGGAGAAGACGAGATAATCCTTGCTCACGGAGATCCGGAAATCGCTGCGGGTCATCGCCCCCTCGTTTCGGTCAGGCGTCGCGGTGTTCCGGGCGCGGGTGGGGTGGGCGTGCTAACCTCGTGGCTTCGGGCCCACGGTGTCAAGGTCGCCGTCGCCCGGGCTCAGCGCAGCGGCGCGTTCCCGGTCGCCGCCCGCCACACTTCGTCGGCGAGCCACTGGAGCCGCTGCTGCGCGTAATCGAGTTCCGCCGGGGACATCGTGTCGGACCGGCGCGCGAGCTCCCGTGTGTGAGCGACCAGGTCGTCTAGGACCTCGCGGAGCGATCGGTTGAACCGGCGTTCCGCGGCCGACGCGTTCGGCGTGGGGGTCTTACGGCTCATGCCGTCTGCACGTCCGCCGCCCGGGACTCGGCGCCCTCGAATTCGCTCGCCGCGGCGCGCACCGCGGTCGCGAGCCCCTGCTCGGTCACGAGCGGCTCGGCGAGGCGGAGGCCGAGGTAGTACCCCGACCGCTCGGGCAGGACCTTCCCGCGCGCGAGGCGGCCGCTCGGTCGCGTGCCGCCCGCCAGGAACCGCAGGCGCAGCCCGAGCCCCCGCTCGTCCAGGTCGCTCGCCGCCACGCGGCGCAAGAAGCCGTCGAGCTCGCGGCAGCGGCGGTACTGGCTCCGCGTATAGCCGAAGTAGTGCCACGGCTCGAACCCCGGCGCCGCCGCTCGGGCGGCGGCCACGGCCACGCCCTCGTTCACGAGGAGCTCGCGCAGCGTGGCGCGGCTGCCTGTCTCCCAGTAATCGTAGCGCCCGCCCGCCGCGGCGACGAGCCGCGACAGGTCTGCCCGGCTCGTGGGCGAGGTGTAGCGCACGGCGTGCGCGGCCTCGTGTGCGATCCACAGCGCCAAGAGCCCCGGCTCGAGGCCGAGCGCGTAGGTGTCAGGATTCGCGCGCCCCGTGAAGTGCTCGAGACAGACGAACGCGATCCCGCGGCCGCCAACCACGAGCTCTCCCGCGTTCGCGGCCCCTACGCCCACGAGCAGGTAGAGATCGACCGGGCAATCGGCGCCGAGGACGTCGAGGGCCCGACGCAGGGCGTCTTCGGCGAGCGCGACGACGTCGACGTCGGCGAGCAGGCGCCGCAGGTCGCTCCGCTGGGCGGCGAGCGCGGCCGCGATCACCGGCTCGGCTTGTGGTGAGGCGGGGTCGAGGACGTAGTTCGCCCAGTAGCTCGCGAGAATCGGCCGGTGACGTTCGAAGTAGTCGTGGTAAGCCGCGCGGGGGTCGGGCGCCGCGAGCACGGCCAGGAACTCGGGAACGAGATTGACGAGCATGGAGCGAAGGCCTGCAATTTGGGAATTGCGGCCCGGCGGGACAAGCGGCGACTAGTGCTGGTCGCGCATCTTGCGGCTCATCTCGCTCAGGAATTTGCGCTCGTCGGGCGTAAGGCTCTCGATCCCGCGCGCCGAGATCTTGTCAAGTACGCGGTCGACCTCAGCCGTTGCCGTGTTCGGTTCGGGTGGGCTCCGGCGCTTCGCTCCCGCGTCATGCCCGCGGGCGACCCGGGCGGACGACACGAGCACGCTCGACTCGGACCCCCGCCGCACCGCCCGCTCCGCCCGGCCGATCCGCCAGTCGGCCACCCTGAGGTAGAGGAAGCCCGTGGCGAAGCCTCCCAGATGGGCGAGATAGGCGACGCCGTCCGAGACCGCGAAGACCGCGAGCAAGAGCGACACCGCGACCGCGAACGTGACCAGCCACTTCGCCGCGACCGGTGCCGGGAAGGGGAAGACGTAAATCGGCTGGTCGGGCCAGGCCCACGCGAACGCGAGCAGCACGCCGTACACGGCCGCCGAGGCGCCGATCACCAGGCCTACCGGACGAAGCTGCTCGAGCCCGAACGACGCCACGGCGCCGCCCAGGCCGCAGAGCAGGTAATAAAAGAGGAACGCCCGGCCCCCCATCCGTTCTTCCACGGGCGGGCCGAACATGAAGAGCGCCAGGAGGTTGAACGCGAGGTGGAGGAGCCCCGCGTGGAGGAACATGTAGGTGACGAAGGTCCACGGACGGGCGATCGCGTAGGAGGGCTGGAACCCGAACAGCGCCTGGAAGCGCGGATCGACGAGCACCGTCTTCTGGCAGAGGAACACGAGGAGGCAGGCGACCATCAGCCGCCGCACCCACGGCGTCGTCCCGAACACTCGCTGCGGATCCATCAGCCGGTCACCCCTTCGCGCCGTCCCGTCCGGGGTTTCGCGCGAGCCGAGAAATGCGCTCGCAGAGCTCCGGAAACTCGATGCCCGCCGCGCGGGCGGCCTGGGGCAGGAGGCTGAGGCGCGTCATCCCGGGGAGCGTATTGGCCTCCAAGCAAAAGATGTCCCCGTCTGGGCTCAAACGGAAGTCAACCCGCGAGTAGCTGCCGAGCTTGAGGGCGCGATGCGCGGCGAGTGCGAGCTCTTGCAGTTGGCGCGCGAGCGCAGTGTCGAGGCGCGCCGGGAAGACTTCCTCCGACATGCCCGGCGTGTACTTGCACTCGTAGTCGAACAACTCGTGCCGCGGAATGATCTCGCCCACCGGGAGCGGGACGTCGCCCAAGACGCCCACGGTGAGCTCGCGCCCGGGAATGAATTGTTCGACCATGACGTCTGGGTCATAGCGCCGGGCCAGCGCGACCGCCTCCTCCAGGGCCCGGGCGCCCGAGACGAGGGAGAGCCCGACGGTCGAGCCGCCGCGCACCGGCTTCACGATGGCCGGCCACCCCAGGGCGGTCGTCACGTCCCCCGGCGCCACGGGCGCCAGAAACCACGCCGGCACGGGCACGCCCGCCGCCCGGAACAGCCGCTTCGCCAGGTCTTTATCCATCGCGAGCGCGCTGCCCAAGGGGCTGCTTCCCGTATACGGAACCCCCACGACGTCGAGGAGCGCCTGCAGCGTTCCCCCCTCCCCCAGCCCGCCGTGTACCGAGAGGAAGAGCACGTCGGCCTCGCGCACCGCCGGGAGGCTGGCCAGCCGGTCGGAGAGAAAGGCCCTCTCGCGCGCCGCCAGATCCTCGACCGGCGCGGGCGCAGAGCCCATGGGGGTGGCGAGCAAGCCGGTCTCAGCCGTGTCAGCGACCAAGCCCTGTGTTGTATCGACGACGTGGACGGTGTGGCCCCGACCCCGCAGCGCGGCGACGATTTCGGCGGCGCCGGCGAGCGCGATCGCCCGCTCGGGCGTGGCCCCGCCCGTGAGGACTGTGACGCGCATCAGCGGATGCCGGCCAACTGGTGGAGCACGTCGTAGCGCGTCACGATCCCGGCGATCCGTCCGTCCCGCCGCACCAGCACCGCCGGGGTCTCGCGCGAGAGCAAGGTCGTGAGGCGCGCCAGGGCCGCCTCGGCGTCGACCACTGGGAAGGGGGCGTCCATGAGCTCCGCCACCGCGCGGTCAAGCGTCGCGGGATGCTCCAATGCCTGCGCCATGAGGGAAGGCTCAGAGACCGCCCCCACGCTCTCTCCTGCGTCGAGGACGGGGAGCTGCGACACGTTGTAGGTGCCCATGAGGTTCAGGGCCTGCCGCGCGGTCGCCTCGGGCGCGATGTGCACGAGCGCCGGGGCGCTCGCCGCCTCCTTGGCGGCGACGAGCCGGCCCACCGTGGTACGCTCGGGCTCGAGCATCTCGTTTTCGCGGAGCCACTCTTCGTTGTACACCTTGGAGAGGTATCGCTCACCTGTATCGGCGAGCACCGTGACCACGAAGGCCTTGTCGCCCGCCCGGCGCGCGGTTTCGATCGCACTCACGACGTTGAGGCCGGTCGAACCTCCGGTGAAGAGCCCCTCCTCGCGGGCCAGTCGCCGCGCCATGAGCATGGCGTCGCGGTCCGACACCGTGATCCATTCGTCGACGACATCCCAATCGAGCGCCCCGGGCGGCTTTTCCCCCCCGATGCCCTCGACCTTGTAGGGGTGCCCCTCCGCGGGGCGCCGGGTCGCGGCGTAGGCACGGTAGATCGAGCCCGCCGGATCGCCGGCCACAACCCGAATGGTCGGATTCTGTTCCTTCAAATAGCGGCCGACGCCGGTCACGGTGCCCCCGGTTCCCGGGGAGCAGACGAAATGGGTCACCTGACCCTCGGTCTGCTCCCAGATCTCCGGGCCCGTGGTCCGGTAGTGGGTCTCGGGGTTGATGGCGGTGTCGTGCTGGTCGGTGAAGATCGCGTTCTCGTGGGCCGCGGCGATCGCCTTGGCCTTGGTGATGTAGTGCTCGGGGTGCTCGGGTGGGACCGCGGTAGGCGTGATGATGACCTCGGCGCCCAACGCGCGCAGGAGTCGCGCCTTTTCCTGCGACATCTTGTCCGGCATCGTGAAGACGCAGCGGTAGCCCTTGACCGCGGCGGCGATGGCCAGGCCGATGCCCGTGTTCCCGGACGTCGCCTCGACGATGAGGCCGCCGGGCTTCAGCCGTCCCGCGCGCTCCGCCGTCTCGATCATGGAGACGCCGATGCGATCCTTGACCGACCCGCCGGGGTTAAAGAACTCGGCCTTGGCGTAAACGGGGGCGCGGACGCCTTGCGTCACCTTGTTCAGGCGAATGAGCGGCGTCCAGCCGATCGTCTGGAGGACGTCCGAGTAGGGTCTAGTGTGAGGAGGCATGCGCCTGAGAGTCGCCGAGGAGCGCGGCCGTTTGGGTGTGCCGAAACTCGACCGGCTCGAGAAAGCTCGTCGCCACGGGCACTCCCCGGCGCCGCGCCGGGGCGAAGCGCAGGCGCGACGAGCCCGCCAACGCGGCCGAATCGAGCGCGCGAACCCCGCTCGACTCGGCCACCCGCGAGGACTCAGGGAGGAGCCGGCCGCTCGAGTCGGTGTAGAGCCGGAGCACCACGTCCCCCTCGACGCGCGCGTCGAAGAGCCGGGGCGGATACTGGATTGGGGAGTCGGCGTTGAGCGGCACCGGCGGCTCCTGGTCGGGGGTGGGGGCCCGGGCGACCTCCACGGAGGGCGGGGCTTTCCCGCACGCCAGCAGGCCGAGGACGACCGCGGTCGCTCGGGCGGGTCGGTGCGTCGTCACGCGTGCGCTCCGAGCTGTCGTTTCCAGGCCGCGAGGCGGTTCAGCGCCTCGAGGGGGGACAGCGCGTCGAGATCGAGCCGGGCGAGTTCGGCGAGGAGTGGATGTTCTTCCGGCGGCGTGAACAACGCCAGTTGCGCCGCGTCGGGCGGCGTGGGCGTGGGCAACCGCGCCACGTGATGGCCCGCTTCAAGTAGGCCCAGGACCTGAGCCGCGCGCGCGACGACCGGGGCCGGGAGCCCGGCGAGCCTGCCGACGTGGATCCCGTAGGAGCGGTCTGCGGCGCCCGGATCGAGACGGTGGAGGAACACGATCTCGTCCCCCGTTTCGCGGACGGCCACGTTGAAGTTGCGAACGTGGGCGAGCTCCTCCGTCAGCTGGGTCAGTTCGTGGTAGTGGGTGGCGAAGATCGTCTTGCATCCGATCACGGTGTGCAGAAACTCGGTGACCGCCCACGCGATCGCGACCCCGTCGTAGGTCGCGGTGCCGCGGCCGATTTCGTCCAGCAGCACGAGGCTGCGCGCGCTCGCGCCGTGCAGGATGGCGCTCGTCTCGCTCATTTCGACCATGAATGTCGACTGGCCCCGCGCGAGGTTGTCCGAGGCGCCGACGCGCGTGAACAGCCGGTCCACCACCCCCACGCGCGCCCGTCGGGCCGGGACGAAGGCCCCGATCTGCGCGAGCAGCACACACAGGCCAACCTGGCGGAGGAGGGTCGACTTACCCGCCATGTTCGGGCCGGTTAGGAGGATCACTCGACCGCGTTCGTTCAGGGTGACGTCGTTTGGAATAAAGGTTTCGCGCGGCATCGTCCGCTCGACGACCGGGTGGCGACTCCCCTCGAGTTCGATCGCGGCGCTGCCGTCGACGCTCGGGCGCACATACCCCTCGTGGTGGGCGAGCTCGGCGAGCGCCGTCCAGAGATCGAGATCGGCGATCACGCCGGCCGACGCCTGCACCCGCGCGCTGGCTCCGGCAACCTGGCGTTGGAGCTCGGCGAGCACCGCCGCCTCGTGCGTCGCGATCTGATCTTCGGCCCCGAGCACCTTGGCCTCCGCGGCCTTCAGGTCCTCGGTGACAAAGCGCTCCGCGCCCGACACCGTCTGGCGGCGCTCATATTCGGGTGGCACGCGACTCACATGCGGCCGCGTCACTTCCAAGTAGTACCCGAAGACCTTGTTGAATCCGACCTTGAGGGACGCGATTCCGGTGCGCTCGCGCTCGACGCCCTGTAAGCGAGCGATGTAGTCCTTGCCCTCGTTGCGAGCCTCCTTCAGGCGGTCAAGGTCCCCGTCGTAGCCCGTGCGGACGGCGTCGCCGTCCCCTGGCTGGGCAGGTGGACGCTCCACCAAGGCGCGGCTCAGCTCACTCGCCAAGTCGCCGAGCAAGTCGAGCCGCGCAGCCGCGCGCTTGAGCAGCGCGGGACGGTCGTTCAGCGCGGCGAGCGCGCCGGCTATGTCGGGGAGCCGAATGAAGGAATCGCGGAGCGCGCCGAGCTCACGCGGCGTCGCCCGCCCGAGGGCCGCCCGCCCGCCGAGGCGCTCCAGGTCCCGGACGCCGTCGAGGAGCCCTCGCAAGCGATCCCGGCCTCGGGCGTCGGCCACGAACACCTCCACTGCGTCGAGCCGCGCGTTGATGGCGGCCGGGTCGACGAGCGGTGTCAGGAGCGTGCGCCGCAGCAAGCGCGCGCCCATCGGGGTCAGTGTCCGGTCGAGCACCGAGAGGAGCGTCACCGCTCCCGGGCCCGGGCGCAGCGGCTCGACCAGCTCCAGATTGCGGCGCGTCATCTCGTCCAACGGCATCACGTCGCCTGCTCTTACGAGCACCGGGCGCGTGAGGTGAGGGATGCCCCCCGGCTTCAGCTCCCGGGCGTATCGGAGGAGCGCGTTCGCCGCGCCCACGGCAGGGCGGTCTCGAGATTCGATTCCTAAGCCGTCGAGCGACGCCAGGCCGAAGGTCCGGCACAGCTCTTCGCGCGCGAGTTGTGCGTCAAAGTCCGCGGGGTCGCGGGCCGTCCTCGCGGCCAGGTCGGTGGGCGGGACCGCGCCAATGGGAAAGAGAATCTCCGCTGGTTCGTAGCGGGCGAGGACGCTCGGGAGGTCCTCGACCGGGACGGTTTCGAGAAAGAGCTCGCCCGTCGAAACGTCGAGGGCGGCCACGCCCGCCTCCGGTCCCTGCGAGTCGCAGGCCAAGACGTAGTTGTTTCGGCCCCGCTCGAGCCATTCCTCCGCCAGCACGGTCCCGGGCGTCACCGTCTCCACCACTTCGCGTCGCACGAGGCCCTTGGCCAACCGGGGATCCTCGACCTGTTCGCAGATCGCCACGCGGTGCCCCTTGGCGAGCAGACGGCGCACGTATTCGTTCGCCGCCTTGACCGGCACCCCGGCGAGGGGCACGGTGGCCGCGCCGCCGTTGTTGCGGGCTGTGAGGGTCAGGCCGAGCTCCCGCGACGCGAGGCGGGCGTCTTCTTCGAACATCTCGTAGAAGTCGCCCATCCGGAACAGCAGGATAGCCGCTGGGTGGCGGGCCTTGATGTCGTGGTACTGCTGCATCAACGGCGTGCGAGTCTCGAGGCGCGCGGTCACGGCTCCTCGACGACGAACGGTTGACCGCCGAAGCGGGTCCGAAGGCGTCGTTCGACGCGCTGTGCCTCCTCGCGGGTCGCGTAGTGACCGACCCGGACCTTGAAGAGCCCGCTAGTGTCGCGGACGACCCGAGCGTTGAAGCCCATGACCTTGAGCTGGGTGAGAGCCTGGTCGACCTGCGGAGCGCTGCGCACGGCCAGGACCTGCACCGTATAGCTCGTGGGGGGGGCAGGCGGCGTCGCCGACGCCGCGGGTGGAGCCGGGGCCCCGGGGGGCGGCGCGGCCGCAGCGGGGGGCGCCGCGGCTTGACTGCTGCACCGTGGGGCGTAAAAGGCGACCTGGTTCTGGAACTCGACGTCCGCGCCGGCGCCGGCCAGGGCGTCACCGATCAGGGCGCAGCCGTGCGCGTCGTCCTTCAGGTCAAAATATCCGCGCGCGCCCCAGAAATCAGCGCGCGCCTTGAGCGGGGAATCGGGATAATCGCGCCGCATGCGCTCGGCCGCTTGCGCGGTCGCCGCGGGGTCGCCTTGGGCGAAGTACAGTTGCGTCAACAACAAGAGCGCCGAGTCCGCCCACACCGAGCGGCCGTATTCGATCACAATCCGCTGCAGATACGTGGCGACACTTGGGGCATCGGACGCCAGTCGGCCGGCCGTCAGGAGGATGCCGGGATAGAGCGAGTCGTGGGCGGGCACGCTGGCCAAGAGCCCACGCACGAGCGCGCGCGCCGAGTCGGGGCGCGTTTGCCCGAGGCTCAGTGCGAGCCGTCGCACGGAGTCCGGGGTCGCCTGGGCCCGAACCTCGCGAGCCGGTCCGACGATCGCCGCGACGATCGCGAGCGCCACTACCCCGCGGCCCGCGATCAGGCCGCCTCCCCGACCGCGCTGCCCACGACGCCCCAGCTCAGAAGGAGTTCGACGACGAGGCCGTGGTCGTCGCTCACCCTCGAGGACTTAAGCGCCTGGTCCGCGGCTAACGCGCGCCGCAACGCGGCGCGCAGCTCTTCCGGCGACCACTTGAGCGCCCACCCCGCCCACCGCTCCGCTTCCTCCTGTTGGGGGACTCCGAACATCCGTGCCTGGCGCATGTGACCGATGAGGACGGAGACGAGCCGGGCGGGTGGGAGGCCGCGGTCGAGCTCGGCCCGCGCCAGCGCCGTGCCGACGAGAGCGGTCCCGAGCAGGTTCACGATCCGCACCCCCGTTGTGCCGGACTGTCTCAGCACGGGCTCAACGAGTTGCACGGCCACCGGGATATCGCGCCCGAGTGCTGCGGTGACCAGATCCTTCATCGTCTCGCCGCGGCGGACGCCGACTGTCGCCGTCACGTCGGCCACCGTCACCGCCCGCCCTACGGCGAGCCCGGCCAGCTTCTCCAGCTCGCTCGCCAACCGCTGAAGGTCAGAGCCGGTGACGTCGAGCAGAAGCTGTTGGGCCTGGGGGTCGAGGGCGACGCCGAGCGCCGCCGCCCGGTGAGCGAGCCAGCGGGGGACGCGGTTTGCGGGTAACGCCTCGATGGTGACGCTCACCGCATGCCGCGCCAAGTCGGCATCCGCGGGTTCTCCCGAGCTCTGGACGAGGATCAAGAGCGTCGTGGGGTTTGGGGCGGCGAGGTACTGGAGGAGTGCCTTGTGCAGGGCGCTCCCCCGTCTCACCTCGTCCACGCCACGTAGCACCACCGCACGGTGCAGGGCGAGCATCGGAGGAGTGTTGACGAGCGTGTCCAACGCTTCGGGGTCGAGCTCGACGGCGTGTCGGTGATCGACATTGAACGCGCGGGCGTCGGGCGGGACGGTGCGATCAAGGAGTGCCCGGATCGCCTCGTCCTTCAACACATCTTCGTTGCCATGGAGATAGTAGACCGGCCGGGGCGCGCCGTGCTTGAGGCCGCTGAGGAGTTCGTCCAGACTGAGGGCCTCCATACACGGCGGAAATTACCGCGCCCCGCCGCGCGAAGCAAAGCGCCCTCGGTCAGCGACCTGCGGCTATCGGTTGGACGAGCGCGGTGCCGTACGGATTGGGGTTGCCATCGACGACGCTCGCCCGCGGATCCTGGAACGACACGAACGGGACGCCGGCTTGGGCGACGGGTTTGGGGAACGGCACGGGCGCGAGCGCGGGCATCGAGACCGCTTCCGAGCGTCGCACGCCGGCGCGGGCGAGGAGCATCACGGCAACGGCGAGGAAGAGCGCCGCCGCCACGCCGAGTCGTGCCGGCAGCACGGGTCCGACTCGGAGTTCCCGCTCGCGGGCAAGCCGCGCGTCGAGGCGGCGCCGGAAGTCACCCGAGGGCTCGATCGCCTCGACCGCGCGCAACGTACCGACCCCGTGTTGCACCGCAGCGTCGAAGCTGCGGCACGAGGCGCACTGGGTTATGTGGCGCGTGAAACGCCGTAGCTCGCGCGGGGTCGTGATCAGCCCGTCGCGAAACTCGGTATAGCGGTCGAGAAATTCGTCGCAAGTCATCGAATGCCCGCTTGCTGATACCGGCCGGGTCGCCTGGAGTTCCAGACAGGCCGGCCTGCTCCTGTGATAGCTCGCTACTCGAGGAGTGGCGAGATCAGTTGGGCGAAGCTGTTACGTGCCCGGTTCAACCGACTCTTGACGGTGCCCAGGTTGCAGCCGGTGATGTCCGAGATCTCGGCGTAGCTCTTGCCTTCGAGTTCCCGGAGAACAAAGACGGCGCGATGGTGTTCCGGCAGATGGGCGACGCATTCCTCGACCGTCTCCCGGAGAAAGCGCTTGCGGTAGAGGTCGTCCGGGCGTGCCGTCGTGTCCTCGAACTGCAGCGGTCGGTGGTCGGCCTCCCACTGCTTCTTCAAGGTCTGGAACAGGACCAGCGGGTTGCGGCTCCGATTGCGGAGTTCGTTCTTCGCGAGATTCGACGCGATGGTGTAGATCCACGTCGAGAATTTCTTCGTCTGATCGAACCGGTGTACGTGACGGAAGACGCGAATGAAGACCTCTTGGACGAGATCTTCAGCGCGCTCACGATCACCAATGGTACGGTTGACGAAGTTCAGTAGTCGGATCTGATAGCGGTCGACGAGCGCACCAAAGGCTTGAGGATCGCCGCCGAGATGTCGCCGCACGATTTGCCCGTCATCGAGCTCGTGCAGTGCCAATCGCTCCAGCGCCCGCGGAGTCTCCGGCGCTGGCTTCAGCCTTAGGCCTAGTGACATGACTGCCCCCGCGTTGCAGAAGGAAACCGGCCAGCCAATCCTCCTACATATGTAAAGATACCGCAACCCCCCCGAGAGTCGCGCACCGACCTATCCCCCGGCGCAACATGGAGATGGCGCGGGAACCTTCGAGGGGAGAGTGGGCGCTCGGGGTCGGGTCTTCTCGTCATCGGTTCAGGGCGAACCCAGCCATATAAAGGATAGCCACGATCGTCTTCGCGTCGCGGATCTCGCCGGCGCCAATGGCCGCGAGGACTTCGGAGAGCGGGCGCGGCACCACTTCGATGAATTCATCGGGCTCAGGCGCGGCCGCCGCGGGAGTGAGGTCCTGAGCCCAAAACAGATGAATGAGCTCGTCCGTGAAGCCCGGCGTCGTCCAAATCGAGGTGAGACGCTCGATCCGTCCGGCCCTCACGCCCGCTTCCTCGAGGAGTTCCCGCCGGGCGCACGCCTCGGGCTGCTCGCCCGGTCCGAGCGTGCCGGCCGGAACCTCCCACAACGCCCCGCCCGTGGCGTAGCGATATTGGCGGATCATCAGGATCGTGGGGTCGGGACCCGTGGGGTCGCTTGCGCACGGGACGACAGCGGACGCGCCCGGGTGCCGGATCATCTCGAGCTCCCCTTCCGAGCCGTTCGGAAACCGGACCCGGTCGAGATCGACGCTGATCACCTTACCGGAGTACATCCGGCGTTTGCTGAGCTGCATGCCTGCCCTCCGTTCGCGCGACGCGTTGCCGGGCCGCGCTCACCCGCGCCCGGTGCCGAAGAGCCGGTCGCCGGCGTCTCCCAGGCCGGGCAAGATGTAGCCCCGAGCATCGAGCTCGCGATCGAGCGCAGCGGTGAAGATGCGCGTGTCGGGATGTTCGTCACGCATCCGTTCCACGCCAGCAGGCGCCGACACGAGGCAGAGCAACCTGATGGCGCGCGCTCCAGCCCCCTTGAGCGCGGTGATTGCGGCGGACGCCGATCCGCCCGTCGCGAGCATGGGGTCGAGGACGAAGAACGACCGATCCTCCTCGCCCGCCGGGACCCGGAAGTAGTAGTCGGTCGGGCGCAGGGTTTCGTGATCTCTGAAGAGGCCGATATGGCCCACGCGCGCCGACGGAACGAGTTGCACGATCCCGTCGACCATCCCGAGCCCTGCTCGCAGAATCGGGACGAGCGTGAGCTTCTTACCGGCGATACGTGACCCGCGCATGTGCTCGAGCGGCGTGTCCACGTCGACGGATTCGAGGGGAAGGTCCTCAGTTGCCTCGTAGGCCATGAGCATGGCGATCTCGCTCACGAGCATCCGAAAGTCACGGATGGTCGTCCGCCGGTCGCGCAGGAGCGTGAGCTTGTGTCGGATGAGCGGATGATCAACAACGGTCAGGTTTGGATGCTGGCGGTACGACATACGCGGGAAGCTACGCCCCGACCGCGGGCCCGCCACCCGCACGACGCCGGAGCGCCGAAGGACGCTTAGCGGCGGTATCGGGTTGTGGTTCCCGGGGCAGGGCAAGGGGCGTGCGCGCCTGAGCCCTTCATGCTCATCCCGTTTCCCACCACGCCACATCCCCCTCATGCCCGCATTTGGCGCACTTCGTATGCGGCGGCGGCACGAGCCCGAGACGGACTCGAGCCGTGCACTTGGGGCAGACTGCGTACGTGTGACCCAGGTCGTTAGTCGTCCCCCGGGCTGGGTTACGGTCGGCGGTCGTCCGGTATACCACGGTGAAACGCTCTGGCAGCCTGCTTCGGACCTCGAACGCGTCTTTCGGGACCGCGAGCGAGTCGTGAGAGCCGGGGAGGGTGAGCACGAGACGGGTCGCTCCACTGCTAACGACGGGGTACCATGCCCCCTGGCGAACGTGTTCGGTTTGCGAGTCGCGCTTCGCCGCGACCCAGATCCGCGCCCAGCCCCAAGGTTGCTCCATGGGGCCTCAAGATAGCCCTCGGAGATCCGGCCAGATGTGACCTATGTGACATTGCGCTGGGCCGCGCGGTGCGTGCCGCCGCACATGTGAACATCACCGGAACCCAGGGCGGAGGTGTGCCTCGCCCCACTGGATGGGAAGAGCCTACTGACGGCCCACTTGCGCGGCCGCCCGGCTGTCGCTGCTCAGCCGCGCGCGGCCGTCGGTCACGGCGCCGGCGTATTCGCTCGGCCTCGTAGCCTGACCGAGACCGCGTATCACGAACGCAAAGTCCGCGAGGACCTGGACCCGCAATTGCCGGTACGGAGCGCGGTCTTCCTTCTTCAGGCCCTGCATCGCTTGACACTGAGAGATCTGGAGCTGGTCAAACTGCTGGACCAGATCGGACGCCTTTTGGGTCAAGTCGGACCCGACGTCGAGTTGTCCGACTTGAATCGTCTCGCCCGAACCGCCCGAGCTGATCGGCACGGTGGTCGCGCCGACGGTAACGCGCCGACTCTTGTAGTCGATCGTCTGTTTGCACGCCGGGCCGCTTGAAAACATGTGCCACGGCGCGCAAGCGCTCAGAGAAACGAGCGCCACGACGGCGATGCACGCGCGAGAGACCATGTTATCTCCTCCGGCGAGTCATCGGGCTGTTCGAGTACGTCGGTCGTGCGCGGGACCACGGGGATGTAGGACGCGCTCGTGCTCCGGCACAGTCGCCAGCCCACGGCGCCTCACACACTACGCCGCCACTCTGGTTCAAGCAAGTTCTGTCCTCGGTTTCCGGGGTCTGAACGACTCACCGGGTTGGACCGCGGTCCCAGGCGGGTCGTCGTTCTTGGGGGGCGGCCCTGCCCTCAGGTGCCGTCATTTGAGGCCATCGGTAACTGACCAGTGTACACGCATCGCTTTTCCGGCCGAGCCAGCCGAAGACGCCGTGCTCTGGCCCGCGACGACTGCTGCGTCTACGAGGCCGAGAGTCTGCGATGTCCCCGCTGCTGGCCGCACGATGTCTGTGACCCGCGAACTGCCGCTATTTGTGTCGGAAAATGATTCTGCCTCGTGTGAGATCGTACGGCGAAAGCGCTAGCACCACGCGATCACCGGCAAGCACACGAATCCGGAACCGTCGCATCCGGCCTGCGACCGTCGCGAGGACGTGGTGGCCGTTCTGGAGTGCCACGCGAAACATCGTATTCGGCAGAATCTGCTCTACGACTCCATCGACTTCGATTGCTTGTTCCTTCGGCATACAAAGCGCCTCCACATCGCAACCCCGTCACGCGCCGAGGCCGCAGCACATTGTCGACTAGGCCGTAGACGGCCCCCGTCGCTCACTCGTCATCAATCTCGACATCAGCGTCACTCTCGTCGCCGACATCCTTTGGCTCGAACATGACCTTTTCGATCTCCCCGAGCTTCTCCACCGGCGAGCTTTCCGTCTCGAGAATCGCCGCGATCTCATCAAAGAGGCTCATCAGTTCCGCACGGGTCATTTCCACCACAGTAGGTCCAATTCGTATGAGATAGTCGCAAAGTAACCCCGGCCGGGCCCCAACATGTTAGATTATGGGTCGCCTTCGTCCTCCGACCCCCCCTTGGCCCCTTCATACGGGAGCACCTGCATCGTGCGTTCGTCTCCGCTGACCACCTCTCCCGTCAAGATCGGCGAGCTTGTGCGCCGTCGGTTACGCGAGATCAAGAGTTCGACCGACGATCTCGCTGAGGCCCTGGAGCTGCCCCCCTCGTACGTCGAGGACGTCATCGCCGGGTCTCGGCCAATCGCGCCAGAGCGGTCGGACGTGTACAGGCGGATGACCTCCTTTCTCCGCTTGGGCCGGAATGATCTGAGGAACTGCCTTCCGTGCGAGCGGATTGCACCCCGGAACAGCGGTCCCGGAGCGGAGGTGCGCCGCATGTTGCTCACCCTATGCGAACCCACGACGGCCGACCAACTCGACCGCCGGCACGTCCAGCACGGCGCGGCGGAGTTCACGGATATCGTCCGCCGCCTACTCGATGTGGCCCAAGGTGCGGTCCGGCGCGTGCTGGACGACCACGTCCACCTCCGGCTCGCGGCCATGGAACGCCGGACGAGTTATCCCATGATTCGGCTCAGGGTGCTTGACTTCCTCGATGCGACGCCGGGCACCGTCACGCCTGACGACATTACGGAGTTTCTCGCGCCTCGGATCGCGCGCTGGGACGTGGAGCTCTCGACGGGGGTGTTGAAGGTGGTCATGTCGAACTCGGAACGACGTCGTCCGAGCGCAGCGGGACGCCGCGAGTGAGCCACGCGTATGCCGGCGTGGGGCTCGAAACTGCCAATTGACATCTCGCGCTCGCCGAGCGATGTTTATTCCTGAGCAAAAGAGCCGCGGCATAAGAGCCGCGGGCTGAAAACCCGTCGTAGGACCTGGGCTTTCAAGTCTCAGGTCCTTTTTGTTTCGGGATGGCCACGCTCTTCTGCTCACGGGTCGTGGAAGTACAGTCAGCGATTCGCCGTGTGGCGACGCGCGCAACCCGGGGACAGTTTCAGTCAGGAGTAAGTGAACAGATGGCACGTCTTATCGGTACCGTGAAGTGGTTCAACGACGCCAAGGGGTTTGGGTTTATCACTCCCGAAGGCGGGGCGAAGGACTGCTTCGTGCATCACAGCGCGATTCAGGCGCAGGGCTTCAAGTCCCTGGCCGAAGGCGAGCGTGTTGAGTTCGACATCGTCGAAGGTCAGAAGGGCCCCGCGGCCCAGAACGTCGTGAAGCTCTAATCACGGCGCAGAAGGGCTAGCGGGCGGCGCTCGCCATACGGCGGGCGCCGCTCTTTTTTTGAGCAACGAGCGCAGTCGGTGCCCATGTCCCGCGGCCCGACCTCCCCCTCACCAAGATGGCCCTCTCCCTGCAGGGGATTGTTGGGGTCCTGTGGGTCACTGGTGCGCCCCCGTGCAGGCGTCTTGAACCTCAGGTCCTGCGCGCGGTGCCGCGGGGGGCGATCCCGGCTCACCCCGCGCGGCCCCTGACCGTTGGCGCGCTACCGACCCGGCGGCGGCCCTGGGGGACCCAGGACGATGAACCCATTGCGCTCTGCGATCGGCGCGAGCTTCGCGACGTCCGGGGGGGGACCGTCGTGATGGGGCGGGACTACGCGCGCCGGCGCGGGCTGTCCCACCGTGCGCATGAAGCCCTCGAACTGCATTGGCGAGAACCCGACGAGGGCGCGGGTCGTGGGCGCCGAACCATAGAAGGTATGCGGCACGCCCTTGGGCCCGAAGGCGAAGCCACCGGACGTCAACTCGAGCTTCGTGTCGGCAACCCAGAAGGTGAGGGCGCCGTCGAGCACATAGAACCACTCGTCCTCCTCTGGGTGCACATGCCACGGGGAGCCGATCCCCTCGGGGACGAGGATCTCGAGCATGCCGAATCGCCCAGCGGTGTCCGCCTTGCCGATCTTGACCGTTTGGAGCATGCCGAGGAGCCAGAACGCCTCTCCTTCGTCACGGGCTAGAGCGTACCCCGCCTGGCTCCGAGCTTCAGCGACTATCGTCATGTGATCCTCCGTTGTAGCGAGTGAGTGAAGCGCCAGCAGTCGTTTCACCGCTTATCGTTTCAACAGATATTTGCCCTAACGCCCGCACGGTGGGTGCGGCGTCCTCCGAGTTCGTCAGGGAAACGTCCCCATGCTGTCGAGTACCTCGGCGAGCAGCTTGGATAGCTGCCGGAGCTTTCGCGGCCCCACGTGGCCGATGAGCGCGCGCGGCATCCGCTGGGAGTGGGGGTCCAGCTCGCGCAGGAGCTCGAGTCCCTTCCCGGTGATCTCGACTTGGACCACTCGGCGGTCCTGCTCGCTCCGTGCACGCTTCACGAGCCCCCGGGCGTCGAGCCGGTCCACGAGGCGCGTGATGTCCGGCTCGCGGGCAATCGTCCGCGCTCCGATGTCGCCGGCGGTGAGCGAGTTGGGGTGACTCCCGCGCAGGATACGGAGCACGTTGTACTGACTGGTCGTCAGGTCGGCCTCAGACTTGAGGAAGTGCTCCCACGGTGCGAGGATCCGCGCCGCTACCATCCGGATACCGAGCATGGCCTCCTGCGCCGGGGAGGCGAATGCCCGTCGCTGCTTGATTTGCTGGCCGATGCTGGAATGCACGGAGGAACAATAGTTGTTGAAACTACTATCGTCAAGACGGACATCAGACGCCCCGCACAGGCTCCGGCCAGGGCGGTCGAAAAGGCAAAACTGCGACACTCCCACCGCACACCAGAGTCCGCTAAGTTCTCTTGCTGCAGAATCCGGCCAGGTAGCTCAGTTGGTAGAGCAGCGGACTGAAAATCCGCGTGTCGGCAGTTCGATTCTGCCCCTGGCCACTTTTAGCACAATGAGTTAGCAATGCGCCCAACGTATCACTGGGCCTCATTGTCCCCCTATTGTCCCCCCGGCGCGCGCGGTCTCGAGCGCCGCGAGCTTCGTCACACCATCCCGGAGGTCCGCCTCGTTGACGATGTCGTAGCGGTCGAAGACGCTCCTGGTCTTGTGGCCCGTGAGCTTCATGGCCGTGTGCTCGGGCACGCCGGCCCGCACGAGGTTGCGGACCGCGGTGCGGCGGAAGTCGTGCGGGATACGCTCTAGCAGGTGCGGGCGCACGAGGTCCGCGAGGCCGTTCTCGTGCTTCACGATCGCCGCCCGCTTGCAAGCCGACCGCCACGCCCGGCGGAAGGAGCGGATGGTCTTCCCGTCACGGTGGAACACCCAGGGGACGATGCGGCCCGTGGCCTTCTCGACCGCCGCCGTATGCTCGCGCTGCGCCTCGAGCAACGCTTTGAGCCCGGGAAGCACGTCGAAGGGGAAGGTGCGGCCTTCGTCGTTCTTCGTGCTCCGGACGTCGAGCCGCGCGACCCCAGCGGTAAAATTCACCTGAGCCCAGGTGAGCGGTAGGACCTCGGAGGGGATGCGCCAGCCGGTGTAGTAGGCGAAGGTCACGACTGGCTGGAGGTCTGCGGGCAGCTCCGCCAGGACGGCGGTGAAGTCCGCCTGCTCGAAGAACCCTGTGCGCGCGTTGCTCACCTGAATCGCAGGAATGTGAGGCCGCTGGGCGACTTTGCCGGCGCGCAGCCCGAGGGTGAACATCCGCTTGAGCGCCGCCATCTCGTTGCGAATGGTCGCAGGCGCCGCGCCCACGTCCTGACGGTCCCGGATGTAGGCGCTGATCCGGTCGGCGGTGACGGTCGTCGCTCGTGCGCCCCCGAAGTGCCCGAGCAGGTGCGTGAGGCTCGTCTCGGCGCGTCGGAGGGACCGCCGGCCGTTCACGCGGTAGTCGTCGCGCAGCATTTGGGCGAGGTCATCGACCGTGGTCCGCTTCACGTCGGGGGCCAGGAAATGACCGAGGCCGAGCTCTGCCTCCCGCCGCGCCAGTACCTTCTCCGCCTTCCCCCGGTCCGTTTTCCCGCTCGACTCCTCGTAGCACTTCCCGTTGATCTTGTAGCGCAGCCACCAGATCGTGCCCCTTAATCGCAGCGTGCCGAAAGTGCGCCGGTCTGGGGGACTCGAGGTGTTGGTTGATGTGGCAGTCATCGATGGCTCCTGAGCAGGGGGGAACGACCGCCCTCCCTCTCAAACCTATCCATTGGTGGATAGGTCTGCAAGGCAAGATGTCTCTTGACGAGCTATCCACTTGTGGATAGGGTAGATACCAATGACCCCCCTCGTCCTGCGGCTGCGCTACTTCCGTGAGCGAGCGGGGTTAAGCCAGTACCGCCTTGCTCGCCTTGCCGAGGTGCCCCAGAGCACCATCTCACGTCTTGAGGCGGGGAAGACCCCGGCCATCGACCTTCGGCAGCTCGAACGCCTGGCGGATGTGCTCAGGGTCAAACGTCCGGGCGACCTCTTGGTCCGTGTCGCGAAGCCGAAGCATTAGCCCCGCCGCTCTAGCCGCCGCCGCACTGCCGATTGCGGGAACCGGAGGTATTTGCCGACCTTCACGCCGCCAAGCTGCCGCTGGTGGTCATAGGCGTAGCCCTCCGGTAGTTGGAGGATCTCTTCCAGCTGCTTAGGCGTGAGGTGGCGCTCTACAGCGGGCGGATCGGGCACTGTCGTGCGGGGTACGGGCACCGTCTCCGTCCGGTCCACGGCCCGTAGCTCCTCCAAGACGACCCGGTAGACGTTCGCAACCGGCGCTGTGGCGCCCTCGCGTTCCGCTTCTGCCGCCCTGCGCTCCAGAGTTGCCAGAAGTTCTCGGAGCGTCACGCTACGACCTTCGCCGGTGCGCCTAGCGTGTTTCCGTTCGGACTCCGGACGCCCGTCATAGCGGTGGCAACCCGTGGGATTCCAGCCATGCGTTCACGTCTCGCTTGCGCCAGCGTAGATCTCGCGCGTTGAGGCGGAAACCGATCGGGCCAAGGTGTCGCCTGACCCACCTTTCACCGAACGGAAGCGCCGCCGCTATCTCTCGAGCAGTCAACCAATCGTCGACCAGCGGTGCCCTGGGCGGTCGGCCAGGTCCGCGCCGTCCTTGAGCCTTCTTCCCTGCGATCATTCATTCATTCCCGGTGCTTGGCGTCCAGTCCGTCCGATCCGTCCACTGTGACCGACAATTGGGAAGTCCGGCGCCACCACCCCCAAAGGCGGACATTCAGTCAGCCGTGCGCGAGTGATTTATTGTCACACTTGGGGCTCTCGAGAGGCGTCAACTCGAGCAGCGCGGACCGCCTCGCAAAGTCGCGTTGTGCGTGAGCACATGCCTTTGGCGGTCAGGGGTCGACGGAGCCGGAATACCCGTCGCGTCTTATCAGGAAGACGAGGTGGTGTGAGACCTGCCCCAGGTGTGCTTCCCGTCTTTTTCGCGGGCGTCGCGTCGCCCCTGCTTGGCCAAGACGGTGTCAGAGAACCAGTCGATGCATTCAAGGGGTGAGCCGTCGTCGTGATGCCCCACTGGAGGGGTAGCTGGCGGCTCGCACCTGGCGCTTTACGCGCTCACGGATGGCTTGCCGGATAAACGCTGATCGACTCTCTCCTGTGAGGGCTGCGGCAAGGTCCAAATCAAGCCGCTCGCCGCCTGTCAGCCAGAATCGGAAGATCTCCGACTTCCGTTGGATCATGGGTAGATTGTAGGCACGATTTCTGGCGGGTTCGTGGGAAATAGTTGCGGAATTGTGTGCCCAATCGATTCGCGTTTCTGGGGCAGTCAGCCCATTGCAGCGCTTCGCGTGACGTGGAAGATCGGTGAGCGCGAACGAGCTTCTGGTGAGCCCGCGCTCATCGGGTGGGACCGGCGGATCGCGGAGACACGAGCGTTTCGCTCTTGGCTGGGGCAGCGACTCGGCGTGACCGACCTCGGCGAACTGAGTCGCCGCGCCCGCGGGCGGGGTGCCGTGCGCCGTAAATTCCGTCGCGAACTTCGCGAGGCGCTTCGGAAAAAGCGGCTCGCGTGGTCCCGCCAAGGCGTCCGCTTCACGTTGCGCGTGCCCGACGAGGCTGAGGCTGGTCTAGAACCTTCGTCGTGTGCGATGGAACCGGGCTGGTTCGAAGCTTACCATGAGTCGCCCAACGCCCCGCGCCGGGGTCGACCGCCCGAGCTCGCCGGCAAGGCCAGCGACGGCTCGGGACGGCGCATACGCAAAGCCCTCGGGGACGTAGAGGAGCTCGTCCAAGTCCTACACCGCGTTTCGTTCAGCACTGACCAGGAGATCGCTCGGCACGGTGAGCAATGCCGCTGGTCGCCTTGGCTGACTCTTGCGGCGCATGAATGGCTGGAAGACAAACGCGAGCACGCTCGACTTCGGCAACAGGCGGTCGCCGCCGAGCGGAGGCGGCACCTCGCCGATGAGGACCTACGGCGCGCACGCTGGCGGCAGCGTGGAACGGCCAGAGAGAAGGAGAGGGTTGCCGAGACAAAGAGGGCATCTCAGGTGGCGCGAAGGGCTCTGCGAGGCTCCGGTCAGGGCATCGAGTACCGTTTGCTCGCGATCATGCTCGGAGCAGTCGACGCGCAGATTGCCCCTCTGGCACGACGGCTATGGGAGATCGCTCGCCACCGCGAAGTCAGGCACGGTCGGCGTCGTAGAACTGATCATGGCTCGGGACCGCGTGTTCGGTTCGTTGTGGTGGAGTCACGGGCAACGTCGGGTATGAAGACGTACCCCTGTTGAGCTTCCTAGACGCGCACGCGCTCTTGCCTGAGATCCTCGCTACTTCCTACCTTATTTCTTGTGCTAACGCGACTTACGTGAAAAACTCTGGTGGAAAGTCTGGTCGCCTACCGGGCACATTCGCTCCGGGGCCGGACTCCCGGCGGGGCCGCGGCCCCGACAAGGGTTGCGGCGGCCGGCCTCCTGAGGCGCTCAAGACTTGGATGCGGTCACTCCTTGACCGTCCCAGCGTGCGCGCGAGATTTGCCGCCATCCTCGAGCGCAGCGCGGATCCGCATCTTTTCCTCAAAGCCTGGAGGGACGCTTGTGACCGGGCTTATGGTAAGGCGACGCAGGCCATTGCGGCGGTCGACGACGGTAAGCCAATCGTCTTTACACTGAAGCTGAATAACCAGGACGACCAGGACCCTCTCCAACACGATCCTCCCCGAATCTAGCTACCGACGATCCGCCCTTCGATTCGATGGAAGCCCGGAGGTGTGGCAGCAGTGGGGCGGCACCGCAGTAGCCTATCCAGCCGCGACCTGCTAGTGCGCTCCAAGGAGGAGTAGCCGTGCCGTTCGAGACGATCCGCGTCTTGATTTGGGGGAAGACCTACCCGGAGCTAAGCAAGAAGTACGTTGAGACAGTCTGCACTGGCGGCGTCCGCGAAGATGGCTCTCCGATTCGGCTCTACCCTGTGCCGCTGCGCTACCTCCATGGATCGAAGCAGTACAGCCTGTACGATTGGATTGAGGT